>OATP01000017.1_pt1 | contig 155406 bp, 148 predicted proteins | sample 1495041 | NCBI WGS metagenome assembly OATP01 (sample SAMEA2579972, study PRJEB22360) | human gut metagenome | biome: human gut; feature: human-associated habitat; material: faeces | place: Denmark | collected 2008/2010 | reverse complement strand
AGAAATTAGCAGAAATGCTAAAAGATTGGAAAGTAAAACAAAAAGAAAAACTTGAGGAATTTACGAAAAAAACAGATGAACTACAAATAATACAGAGCACACCAATAACAATTACAAAAAATATGATTGATAAGAAGTTTAAGCAAATACTAGAAAGGGATAAAGATTTAAAGAAAATAAGAATTCATGATTTGAGACACTCTCATGCATCATTACTAATAAATCAAGGAGAGGATTACCTTGTTGTCAAAGAAAGATTAGGACACGCATCTATTACAACAACAATTGATACTTATTCTCATTTGTACCCTAGCAAACAGAAAACATTGGCTAATAAACTTGACGATTTATTTTAAAATGGAAAAAATTGGTAACTCAACAAAAACAGAGAAAAAAAGACAAGGTCCGAAAACCTTGTCTTTAATACTATACCGGCGGCCGGGGTCGAACCGGCACGTCCTTGCGGACACTGGATTTTGAGTCCAGCGCGTCTGCCAATTCCGCCACGCCGGCAAAGTATAACTGGGGTAGCTGGATTCGAACCAACGCATGAGGGAGTCAAAGTCCCTTGCCTTACCGCTTGGCTATACCCCAAAAGACTCTTACTATTTTACAGAAAGATAGGATGACTGTCAACACTTTTTAACATTTTTTCACAAAAAAACAACCGGTTAACCGATTGCTTTGAATTAGGAGATTTCATCATCTAAGAGCACTTAGATGGATGATACGAGGTTGAGTGACCTCATATGAAAAAAGAAAAGTTTTAGGATAACTCTATTGTATGTCTTGCTAGACATAAAGTCAATATATTTGACTGACAAAATCAGAAAAAATTTTCTTTAAGCAAATACTCTTGGTATTTTTTTACAGACGAGTTGACATGAGCCACCTTAATCATCGTTTTGTGAAACTAGATGATGTCTAAAAGCATAGACTACTGCTTGAGTACGATCATCTACATTGAGTTTACCCAAGATATTCGAAACGTGCGTTTTGACAGTCTTCAACGAAATAAAGAGTTCATTAGCAATGGTTTGATTGTCATAGCCTTTAGCCAAAAGTGCCAGGATATCACGTTCACGTGCTGTCAAGTCATCATGTAAATCTGGATGACTATCGTGGTACTTAATCTTATTGTCTACCTCAGTCTCGATAGCTTCCTCACCACGGTAAACCTTACGGATACTATTGAGAATTTCTGCCGCACTGCTAGTTTTGAGCATGTAACCTTTAGCACCTGCTTCAATAACCGGATAAATTTTTTCATTGTCCAAATAACTGGTCAAAACCAAAATTTTAGCTTCAGGCCATTCTTTGAGCAATTCTAAAGTGGCTTGTACGCCATCTAACTCAGGCATGACAAGGTCCATTACAACCACATCCGGACGTAATTCCAAAGCCAGGTCGACACCTTCACGGCCATTACCTGCCTCTCCAACCACTTCTACATCTCCTTGAAGATTCAAGAAACTCTTGAGGCCCAAACGGACCATTTCATGGTCATCGACCAAAATCACACTTATCTTATTCGACATTATTTTCTCCTCTCAATATTGGCACACGAACATCAATGGAGGTTCCTTTACCTTTAGCAGATAGGAACTGTACGGTTCCAGCCATTTCATCGACACGTTCTTGGATATTTTTCAATCCGTAACTCATTTCGTCAGTCGAGGCATTCAAATCATAACCAACACCATTATCCAGCATTTTCAACTGAATCTCCTGACTATTTTGGTAGAGATAAACCTCTATTTGACTAGCCTTGGCGTGTTTTAGGGTATTAGAGATAAACTCTTGGGCAATCCTAAAGAGATTATTTTCAATCCGCTTAGGCACTTTCTTAACCATATCCTTGTAAATCACACGAATATTGGATTTATCGGTTAGCTCCTTAAGAATCATCTGCAAACCTTCTTGCAAGGTCTTGTTTTCAAGCTCAGTCGGGCGAAGATGCAAGAGTAAAACACGCATGTCATTCTGAGCATCAGTAAGCATGGCTTCCACCGCCTGTATCTGATTATGGAGGTCCTCCTTAGTCAGCTGATCCACCATTTGAGAGACCCCAGACAGAATCATACTAGCCGCAAAGAGTTCCTGACTCACCGTATCATGAAGATCACGAGCAATACGACCTCGCTCCTTCTTGATAATATCACGGCTTTGAAGGGCCTGAGCATTCTCAGTCTTTTGCAGGTCTTCAGTCAATTTGCGCATCTTATGAGACAGGCGCATCATGTTCTTGTCTAACTCAATATCTCCCTGGCGCTTAACAGATTGGTTATTGATAATCCGACGCAAATCCTGATTGACCGAACGCATACTATTATCATTAGCAATAGCCCACAGGATATAGAGCAGAATGAGCAGACTCAGAACCACAAAGAACATGTTAAAAAGAAAGTGAAACGCTTGGGAAAGACTACCAAAAACCAATGAAAAATTGAGATTGAAACTGTCCATCACAACCAAGGTGACACCGACCAGGACAACAACCGAGTAAATAAGGATTAAAAATAGGTACTGTTTTTTCATTTGCGACGTACCTCCACTGGCCCAGCTCCCACATTGAGAATCAATTTGACGGTTCTATAGGCATGCTCATACTCCGCACCTTGCAAGGTCAAACTTTCATAACGAAGGTCATATTCATCTTCATTGAAGAAGGTAACAGAGCTATAAATAGCAGAAATGTTAAGTTTAACAGAGACATCAATGGGCACCAAGACCGTCGTTGGCCCGTACAGTTTCTGAAGAATCACAACATTGTCTCTACCTGAAACAATAACCTGAGTCAAATCAATCACATCTGTCCCAAAGAAACGGATAATATTGATGTCATCAAAGTCATAGCGATCACTCACTGGCTCCATACGGGTCCCAATCCACTGATTTCGCACAGCCCGAGGATCTAAATCGTCTTCTTTGAACTTGATGAGGGCATAGCGATTCTTTTTCTTAACCTGTGAAAAATGGTTAATCATGACATAGGCTACACCCACCAAGATAGCAAGTACCACATAGACATTCCACATGGAAACCAAAAAAAGTGAAATTAAACTAATCGTCAAGACAAAATCACTCTTAGACTCTTTATTAAAGAAACGGATAGCCAAGAGAGTCAAGACTAAAATAAAAATAAAACTGGTAATATCATTGTTAAAGATAGTGATTAACCCTAAAGTCAAAAGTAAGGCTTCCACTACCAAGAAAAAATTAAATTTGGTCATAAGGACCTCTCACATAAAAGTATACAGGCTTCATTCTATCAAATTTTAGGCCAATTGACAAAAAGTGCAGAAAAAGAGAGGTCTCACAACCTCTCTTTGATATTAATTCTGTTGAGACTTTCCTAAGATAAAGACAAGCGTCAGCAAAACCCTTTGGAGTCTCATAACTACAATCATGAAGCTTCCGAACGTCTGAAACTTTAAAGTTCAGGCATAGTTATCGTAGTCGAAAGTCTCGGTTTATGCTTGCTTCGTTCGCATACATAAAACCATTCCTATTCTTTTCAGAACTTCTCAATGACAAGCAGTCTATTGTTGTTCTGTGTGGGTAGCTTCTGTAGATGTTTCTGTACTTGAAGATGTGCTTTCAGTGCTTGAGCTGGTAGATGACGAATGAGTCGTACTTGTTGAGCTTGACTGAAGGCTTGAACTTGCTGTTGTGATAGAAACGTAGAGAATCACCGTACCATCAACGGCAGTACCAACTTGTGGATCTTGATAAAGAACCTCAGTACTACTAGGAACCTTATCCTTATCCAACTTGGCGCCTGTATTATAGTCGTGATATTCAATATTACTACTTGAAATATCTTTACGGTTCAAGGTCTGCACTGCTGTTGAAACTGTCAAGCCTGTTACATCAGGCATAGTGATGGTCTTAGGTGTTGCCACACGGAACTTGATCTTAGCCTTAGAATCTTTAGGATTAAAGGTCTTATTCTTACCAGGGCTCTGTGACAAGATTTCACCTTCATCGGCACTATCATCTTCGACATTTTGAATATCAATTTGATCTTCAGATACCCCATAATTTGAGGTTAAGTCTTTGACAGCATCCTTGTAGTTTTTGCCCTTGTAATCTTTCAGAGTGAATCCTTTGTCGCCGGAAGAAACATAGACATCAATGCTTGTTCCTTCTTTACGAGTCGTTCCAGCTGTAGGATCTGTCTTGATAACCTTGCCCTTGTCGACAGAATCATCCTCGACTTCTTTGACATCACCGACCTTAAAGCCTGCACTTTCAAGTTTCGTCTGAGCCGTTGACAACTCTTGTCCGACAACATTTGGCACCTGAGCATTATCTGGGTTAGTAAATACCAAATAGGCAAAGATGATGATGCCAATAAAGACTAGTCCTAGGAAAACCTTGAGTAGAGTTGAAAAGAGATTTTTCTTCTTTTTAGCTGGAGAAGGTTTTTTCCTTGGGTGTTTACTTTGGGTTGGCGTAGGCTCTGATGGTTGAGCAGCAGTCTTTTTCTCAAGGGTTGCTGACGGAACTGGATCAACCTTAGGCAAGGTCTTGGTATCCGTCATGTCATCAAAGACTACCTTAGCATCACGACTATGGCTAGGATGAAGACTCGTCACAAGGTCACGGCTCATTTCCAGAGTACTGTGGTAACGGTTTTCTAACTTTTTAGCTGTCGCTCGAATAACCACATTCTCCAAAGCTTGAGGAACGTTATGGTTCTCAGCCAAAATCGATGGCAGAGGCTTTTGAAAATGTTGGAGGGCAATGGTAACTGCACTGTCACCATCATAAGGAATATGTCCTGTCAACATCTCAAAGAGCATGATACCCATAGCATAGATGTCACTCTGAATAGTAGCTTTAGACCCTCTCGCTTGCTCTGGAGACAGGTAGTGGACTGAACCTAACATAGAATTGGTCTGAGTCAGGCTCGTTTCAGCAAAGGCCACTGCAATACCAAAATCGGTCACCTTAGCCGTTCCATCCTTTGTTAAAAGAACGTTTTGCGGCTTCAAATCCCTATGAATAATCCCTTTTTGATGGGCAAGAGTCATGGCAGAGAGAACTTCTCCCATGATACGCACAACGTCTTGGTTAGATAGAGGTGCATGATCTTGAATATATTTCTTCAAGTCCGAACCGTCCACATATTCCATCGCTAAGAATTGCTGGCCGTCTTCTTCGCCAATATCTCGAATCGCAACAATATTTGGATGACTGAGTTCTGCCATGGCACGCGCTTCCCGTTGGAAACGCGCTACAGCCACCTGATCGGTCTGATAATTGGTCCGAAGCACCTTGATAGCCACTTCTTCATTATCCAAAATCAGGTCGTTAGCCAGATAAACATCCGCCATACCGCCACGTCCGATAGCTTTAAGGATTCGATAACGTCCAGCAAACAATTTGCCGACTTGGATCATTATCCTTCCTCACTTTCTATCTTAACAAGAGCAACTGTGATATTATCAAGACCACCTGCCTCGTTGGCAGCTGCCACTAAACGGCTAGTCTTTTCTTCAACAAATCCAGGACTGTTGACAATATGAACAATCTGATCAGTTGAAATCATATTTGTTAATCCATCTGAATTCGCTAAAATATAGTCTCCAGGTTCCAATTGTTGCACACCGAGGTCCGCCTCAATTGGGGCAGATTGTCCTACAGATTGCGTAATGATATTACGTTGCGGGTGGACAGCTGCCTCTTCCTCTGTCAATTGACCAGCCTTGATAAGGGCATTTACCAAAGAGTGGTCACTTGTCAATTGTTTGTATTCACCATTACGAATGTGAGCAATACGTGAATCCCCAACATGGGCAAAAATCACAGCATTATCAACAAAGGCAAGAACTTCAATAGTTGTTCCCATGCCCTTGTACTCTTCATTTTGACCGAGTTCATAAATTTTACGATTTTCTGCATCAATAGCAGCAATCATCCAATCACGAATCTTACTTAATTCACGAAAATCTGTGTTGATCCAATCACGACCAAGGTCCGTTACTGACATTTCGCTGGCAATATTACCAGCTCGGTGTCCACCCATTCCGTCTGCAACAACGACAAGGGTAACACCAGCCTGGTTAACAAATTTATTAACAAAGTCTTGGTTGTTTGACCGCTTTTGGCCAATGTCCGTTAATAATGAAAATTCCATAATCTTCTTTCTGACTTGCGTCAGCATTTCCTCCTCTGTAACCCTAGGCCTTTTTACGCAACTGTGCGATAAAGAAGCCATCAGTTAGATACTGTTCGGGGGTGATTGCCAAACAGCCATTAACCATTATGTTTTGGCATGGATGGTCTAAGGCAACTTGCTCAAAATCAGGATGCGTTTCAAGAAAAGCTTGAATCACCTCTTGATTTTCTTCAGCTATAATGGTGCAAGTACTATATGTTATTATACCACCTTTGCGTAGGGTTTGACAAACACTGGATAAGATGTCCAACTGCACAGCCTTAAGGGATGCGAAGTCTTGCAGGTCCTTATTGTACTTAATGTCTGGTTTTCGACGGATGAGCCCAATTCCTGAGCAAGGAGCATCCACGAGTATCTTATCAAAACTATCAGCTGGAAAGACTCGATGAACCTGACTAGCATCCAGTTTCTGTGTCTTAACCTTATCAGCCAGACCAAGTCGTTGCGCATTTTCCTTGATGAGATCTAGTTTATGATCATAAAGGTCAAGCGCTGTTACATGTCCACTGGTCAAATACGAAGCCATATGGACCGTCTTACCACCAGGAGCCGCACAGGCATCAAGGATTTCTTCTTCACCTTGAATCCCTAAAGTTGGCGCAACCAGTTGACTGGTCTCATCCTGAATGGTTAACAAGCCCTCTTTAAAATATTCTGTCCCAGCAAAGTAACCAGAGGACTTAACAAGCCCAACTGGTGACAGTTCTGAACGTTCAGCACCAGTTGCATCCGCAATCTCTTCCATACGAGACACATCTGTCACACGAACACTAGCCTTGTTTCTCACAAAAAGACTTTGGAAAATAGCAAGGGCACGGTCTTCCCCATACTGGTCAATAAGTTTCTTCACCAACCATACAGGTAGGGAATATTGAACAGAATAGCGTTTATTGACACGTTTAATCTTACTTGGATCTGGCAATGGTTGACTAGACAATTTCCGAAGAACGGCATTAATCAGCTTCTCAGCACCCTTTTTATTACCTCGATTTTTAGCAATAGAAACGGCATCATTAACCACCGCATGGGCTGGAATTTTATCTAAGTAAGCCAACTGGTAGAGACTCAAAAGCAAGAGGTCGTACACCCAAGCTTCAAGTTTGTCTCGATCCTCAATAACATGGGCCAAGATCCATTCCAAAGTAATCTTACGGGCAACGGTCCCATAAACCATTTCCGTCACCAAGGCCTTGTCCTTATCTGTTAGATGCGACTTGCTTAGACGTGCATTGAGGGCAATATTTGAGTAAGCCCCTTCCTGAAAGACTTCTTCTAAGACTTCAAGTGCCTGTCCACGGGCTGTTTTTTTCCAATCATTGGCCAAATACATCACCTACTTCAAGATTGCGACCGACCCCATTGAGAAAATCAGTAATAGCCATACGAGGCTTCCCTGCAGGCTGAACTGTCTTAAGCGAAATAGCTCCTTGACCAGTCGCAACGACCAAACGCTTCTTAGTCTTTTCAATGATATGACCAGCCTGTCCTTGACCTTCTACCAAGTCTGCTTCATAAATCTTGAAACGTTTGCCATCAAGCAAAGTATGGGCCACAGGCCATGGATACATTCCTCGGATTTGATTGAAGATGTCACGTGCTGACTTGTTCCAATCAAGGCGTTCTTCTTCTGGGCTAATGTTTGGTGAAAAGGTTACCTGACTAGCATCTTGAGGAACAGGTTTAACTTCTCCTGCAATATAGGCAGGCAAGGTCTCAAGCAAAAGGTCACGACCCAAAACGGCCAATTTTTCAAACATGGTACCGACATTATCTTCGTCAAGAATTGGCAAGGCCTTTTGGCTGACCATGTCCCCAGCATCCATTTCCTTGACCATCTCCATAATCGTCACACCAGCTTCTGCGTCACCATTGATAATGGCATAGTGAATCGGTGCCCCACCACGGTATTTTGGCAAGAGAGAAGCGTGAACATTCACCGCAAAATCCATGCTATTAAGCAACTTGCTTGGCAAAAATTGTCCATAAGCCGCAGTCACAATCCCATCAGCACCTAGTGCCATTACTTGAGCCATCTCTTCTGAACCCGACAATTTTTCAGGTTGATAAATAGGCAAATCATGCGCCAAGGCCACTTCCTTAACTGGTGTCATGCGGATTTCTTTTTTACGGCCGACAGCACGGTCTGGCTGTGTGACAACAGCGACAATTTCGTAACGCTCATCTGTCAAAAGTCCTTCCAGCACTGTCGCTGAAAAGGCAGGCGTTCCCATAAATACTAATTTTGTCATATTTTTCCTTTTCTAGATTAAGTAAAATTCTGAGGTTCGTGATCAATAATCAGACGCAGGTCCTTATTTTCAGGTTCCTGGGTCATATCAAGGACCCCATTAAGCGTCTCTTCCAAGTTATCTTCAAAACGGTATTTGATAATAATCTGATAATGATAAAGGTTATGTGTTCGAGCAATAGGCTTAGGCGTTGGCCCTAGGAAGGTCACCTTGTCTGACAAGTACTCTCTTAAATAAGCCATAACCTCATAGCTCTTGCGGACTACAAACTCTTCATCCTTGTGAGAAAGCGTGATTCCTACCGTATAGAAATAGGGCGGGTAGGACAGCTGATGGCGAATCCCCATCTCATAGGCATAAAAACCTTCATAATCCTGTTGCTGGGCAAACCGAATGGCATAATGGCTAGGATTATAGGTCTGAATAATAACCTCTCCTTCCTTGCCCGCACGCCCGGCACGCCCAGCCACTTGAGTCAAGAGTTGGAAGGTACGCTCAGCCGAACGAAAATCCGGTAAATTCAAGGACGTATCCGCATTCAAGACCCCTACCAAGGTAACATTTGGAAAATCCAAGCCCTTGGCAATCATTTGGGTCCCAAGCAAAATGTCAGCCTTACCACTTCCAAAAGCCTCCAAGAGCTTCTCGTGAGCCCCTTTCTTACGTGTCGTATCAACATCCATCCGAATCACTCTGGCTTCAGGCAAGAGTTCTGTCAATTGATCATAAGCCTTCTGTGTTCCTGTACCATAATAGCGAATCTGACGACTCTGACAGTTAGGGCAGACATGTGGTATTGCTTTTTGAAAATCACAATAGTGACAATTCATGGTCTTGGTATCCATGTGCAAGGTCAATGAAATATCACAGTTGGGACAATCATCCACATAGCCACAGTCACGACACATGACAAAAGAGGAATACCCACGACGGTTCAACATCAATACAACCTGTTCCTTGCGTGCCAAGCGTTCTCTGATTTTTTCCAAGAGAGGTGGCGTAAAATCACTCGCCTCTTGTCGGCCTACAAAGTCCTTAAAATCCACCACTTCTACCTGTGGAATTTTAGCTTTAGGATTGGCCCTCTCCGTCAACTCAAGAAAATGGTAAACCCCTTTCTGAGCCCTCGCTCGTGTCTCAATAGAAGGCGTCGCTGAGCCAAGGACAAGAATAGCGCCATGACTCTTGGCCCTAAGCAAGGCCACATCTCTAGCATGGTAGCGAGGATTGGACTCTTGTTTGTAAGTAGCCTCATGTTCCTCATCAATAATGATTGCTCCAATATTGTCCAAGGGAGCAAAGATAGCCGAACGTGCCCCTACAACAACTTTGGCTTGACCAGACCTAACCTTACGCCACTCGTCAAATTTCTCACCGTCTGACAAGCCTGAATGCATAATGGCCACCAAGTCACCAAAACGAGAGATGAAACGATTGGTCATTTGGGGTGTCAGGGAAATCTCTGGAACCAAGACAATGGCTGTTTTCCCCATGGCCAAGGTCCGCTCAATAAGATGAAGATAGACTTCCGTCTTACCCGAACCCGTCACTCCTTCTAACAAGAACGGTTTGCCACCACGACCAATCTGACCTGTCATGACTTCAACAGCATGCGCCTGTTGCGCATTAAGCTCCAGAAAATCTGTCCTTGCTACCTTTTCAAAGTAGCTATCGGCACGATTAACCTCAACCTCAGTGATGACCAAAGCTCCAGCTTCAATGAAAAACTTAACCACATCTCGAGAAAACAATTTATGGAGGTCAGCCAACTTCCCAGATTCACTTTTTTCTAGCAAGAAGTCCCTTAACTCTAACCGTTTCTTGGCTCGTTGCGAAATGTCCAAAGTCTCTAAAATGCCCTTTTGAACACTATAATGCTTCTCCGTTTTTATATTTTGCTTATCCTTGGCAATGTAATCAACCGTTACGCGACCAGATTGCACCAGACGAGGAATAGCTTGACCTTGTTCCTCTGATAATTGGGAGAAAAGAATGTGGTCTCGCCCCTGAAGAAAAGTGACCCTCTCCTCTTCACTCAGCTTATCAGTCGCCATGATAACTTTGTCATACTGAGAATTAAGAAGACCTGGAAGCATAGACTTCAAGATGGAAATCTTATAGGAAAAGACCGTGTGTCGCATTTGGTTAGCCAGATCCAGCTGATCCTGATTTAGGACCGGCTCATAATCCAAAAGCTCCGCAATAGGCTTCAACTCTGGAAGATTGTCTCCATTTTCCTGCTCTTCCAAACCAAGGATAAAGCCTTGCAAAAGACGATTTCCCTTACCAAAAGGGACATGAACCCGCATACCGATGGCAATTTGACCTTGCATTGATTCGGGTACAAGGTAACTATAAGGCCTGTCCGTCTGCATCAGAGGAACATCTACAATTATTTGTGCAACTAAAACCATATATCTCCTCCCATCACTGCCTTAAGACCAGTATTTTGTAGTGCTCAGGACCTCCTGAGTTGGATTATCATCATAAAGAAGGAAGCTGAGACACTATGCCTCAGCTCCCCCTGTCCTCATAAACCAAAGCTAGACTTTGATTTTAGATTTTATCGCCTTCTTCTTTTTCTTTAGCGATTTGTTCTTTGATTTTACGTTCTTCTTCCTCAGCAGCTAGACGTGCTTGGATAACTTTCAAACGTGCCAATTCACGTTTACCTTCTGGATCTGGGTGGATTGTGACATTTCCAGATTCAATTTCTTCAAGGGCTTGAAGCGTAGATTTGACAGCTGAAAATTCTTGAGTTGGTTCAGCACCAGCTGCCAATTCATGAGCACGTTTGGCTTGCAAAATAACCAATGAATATTTTGAAGGCACTTTATCCAAAAGCTTATCAATAGAGGGTTTCAACATCATAATTCTATACCTATTTCTAATTTATTTATCTGATAATTTCTTTTCTGAAATCATATTACGATAGCGGCCAATCACACGATCTACTCGGAAATGTTCTGCTTCAATGACACGTTTGACACGTTCAGCAGCCAAAGGCACCTCGTCATTGACGATAGCATAATCGTACTCGCTCATAAGAGCAATCTCTTCACGGGCACGCTCAATACGTTTAGCAATCACTTCCTCAGAATCTGTTCCACGACCAACCAAACGTTCTTGAAGTTCGTTCAAATCTGGTGGTGTCAAAAAGATAAAGACAGCATCTGGAACTTTTTTCTTAACCTGGAGGGCTCCTTGTACCTCGATTTCAAGAAACACATCAATACCCTTATCCAAGGTCTCATTAACATAAGTCAATGGTGTTCCATAGTAGTTACCAACATACTCAGCATATTCCAACATTTGGCCGTTGCGAATAAGCTCCTCAAATTCCTCACGCGAACGGAAGAAATAATCCTTTCCATCAACTTCACCAGGACGTTGAGCACGTGTGGTCATTGATACTGAGTATTCAAATTTATGGTCAGGTGTTGAAAAAATCTCCTGACGAACAGTTCCTTTTCCGACACCAGAAGGCCCTGAAAAAACAATCAAAAGTCCACGTTCAGACATGTCTTCTCCTTAAACTAAGATTAAAAATCTCTTTAAACTTGCCGTAAAAACAGAAAAGCAGATGCTCATTTCTACAGCTTGGGGGTTGTTGATTGATTCCGTGACAGCTCACTCACCGGAGCATGCCTTTTACCTTACTATTCTACCAATAAAAGCGACTTTTTTCAAGGTGAGGGAACCATTAAAAAGAGTGAATCCTATTTTCCTAGCACTCACTCTTTTATTCTTATCTTTTAAACCAAGCCAGTCAAGAGACCTTGCATAAATTCTTCCGAATGGAATTCACCAATATCATCAATTTTTTCACCAAAACCAATCAATTTTACTGGGATATCCAATTCTTGGCGAATGGCTAGAACTACCCCACCCTTGGCACTACCGTCCAATTTAGTCAAGATAAGACCAGTCAAGGGTGTGATTTTTGAAAATTCCTTAGCCTGACTAAGCGCATTTTGACCTGTTGAAGCATCCAAAGCCAAGAGGGTTTCATGAGGAGCTTCTGGGACCACACGTTTGATAATACGGCCAATCTTTTCAAGCTCTGCCATGAGGTTGTCTTTATTTTGCAAGCGACCTGCCGTATCAATCATGAGAACATCAACGTCCTCAGCAAGAGCCTTTTCCATACCATCAAAGACTACTGAAGCAGGGTCAGCCTTCTCAGCGCCAGTCACAACTGGCACCTCTACACGACGTCCCCACTCGACCAACTGGGCAACTGCCCCTGCACGGAAGGTATCAGCAGCAACCAGCATGACTTTTTTACCTTCTTGTTTGTATTTGTGTGCCAACTTACCGATAGATGTCGTCTTACCTACACCATTGACCCCAACAAAAAGCATAACAGTCAAGCCATCCTGGAAGTTAATTTGCTCATTGTAAACATCGTCCTTCTCATAGATATCCACAAGCTTTTCGATAATCAAGCGCTGAAGATCCTCAGTCTTTTTGACATTTTCAAGGCGAGCTTCATAGCGTAAGTCTTCCGTTAATTGTGTCGCAACATTGACCCCAACGTCAGAGAGAATTAGCATTTCTTCCAATTCTTCGAAAAACTCTTCATCAACACGACGGAAATTAGCGAAAAATTCATTCAGACGGGCAGCAAAACCAGTACGAGTCTTTTTGAGTGTCCGATCATACTTTTCTTGTTCTGTTTCTACTTGAGAAGTAGCAACTTCTTCGGGTTTTTCCTCAACTTGACGGGTTTGAACCGCTTCAAAAGTAACTGTTTCACCTTTTTCGGCAGCAGCAGCTACTTGTGCTTTCTTGGCATAATAGTCAGCCATGACATCAGCAAAATGGTTATCCACAGCAGCTTGACTTTCTTCAGGCTCTTGACCTACTTCTGACTCACTAGAAGAAATACTATCCTCAGAAAAATCTTCAACCGTTTCTTCTTCAGATACTTCTTCGCTGTTCACGTCTACAGCGTCAGCCACTTCATCAACAGATTCTGTGGATAAAGCTTCTTCTGGATTTTCTGACTGACTTACCTGCTCAGTTTGACTCTCACTAGCTGACTCGCTTGTTGATAAATCTTGATGATCAAGGAACTCGACTTCTGAGTCAAAGTTTTGCAAGTCTTGATTGTCAAGAGACTCTGTTTCTGAAATGTCATCTGTTAAATCATTGCTGGCAACAGTTTCTGCAGCTTCCTGTGACTGTTCGTTTTTCTGTCCAAATAATCGATCAAATAGACCCATTTGGTTCTCCTTATTTCTCTAAAATATAGTTATGGATGGCCTCTGCCACACCAGATTCTTCATTCGTTTTGGTTGTTACAGCATCTGCGACAGCCTTGACTTTATCAACACCATTAGCCATAGCCACACCGAGACCAGCCCATTTCAACATGGTCAAATCGTTTTCCTCATCACCCATGGCCATGACTTGACTTTGGTCAATGCCCAGATAATCTGACAATAGTTTCAATCCCTCAGCCTTATGAACACCCTTAGGCATCACTTCAAGGATAATTTCTCGAGACTTAAAAACTTCAAAGTCTTCGGAAAGCTGTTTAGGCAATTTGGGAATTTGTGCATCCAAAAACGCCTCCTCACAGACCGTAACAATCTTATTATAGACGATATTCTTCGGAATGTCATCAATGCTATTCACATCAACAAAGGTCAGGGCTGGATTAGCCTGGCGGTAGAGAGAGTGGTTTCCTTTACTTGGCACACCATAGACGATGCCATCACTGAGAACATCCATGGGAAGTCCCAGAGGTTCAAAAGCAGCATAAACCTGCTCTATATCCTCTCGACTCATCTCCTTCTTTACGAGGATATCACCGTTATTGCGCTGAACCAAGCCACCATTAAAAGTCACGCTGTAATGCTTGTCGTCCAACAAGCCCAAATCTTTCAAAATATGGTCGATTGCAGGAAGAGGACGACCAGTCGTAATGACCACGTGAACCCCCTTAGCCTCTGCCGCTTTTAGAGCCTCTCTATTTTCAACAGTAACCTGCTTATCCTTGGTAAAAAGCGTCCCATCCAAATCCAAGGCCAGTAGTTTAATCTCAGACATCTGAACCTACCAACCCTTCCATATAGTCAAAGACGGCACCATCTTTATGGTGACCAATCACTTCATCAGCTACAGCCTTAATCTCATCACGCGCATTTCCCATCGCAATGGCACGACCCGCAAAGGTCAACATCTCTATATCATTGAGATTATCACCAAAAGCCACAACATCAGAAGCCTGACGCCCTAACTCTTGACAGAGATGGTAGAGGCCAAAGCCCTTATCCACACCCTTAAGAATAATATCCATAGAGTCAAAGCCAGTTGTCACAGCCGTCATATCCTCAAAAATCGTGTTGAGATAGTCACCACGCTCCATGATGGTATCCCCTTGGAACTTAGCCGTCACCTTAAAAATATCATCAGTCACTGATTCAAGGTCTGTCGCCACGACATTTTTATAATAACGTTCCATAGCCTTAAGATAGGCAGAGGCAGCGTCGTTAGGTGCGTAAGCTCCCTGACGCCCTGACAGGAGAATGCCTTCACAGGTTGGCAAGGCTAAAGTCGTGTCTGCAATTTCCAAATAATCTTTAGGTTCTAGCTTGGACTCAAACAAGACCTGACCCTTATACTGAACCAAGGCTCCGTTTTCCGCAATGATAGCAATACGGTCCACAAACCCGTCAAAAAGCTCCTCCAAGGCTAAAAGAGCCCGTCCAGAGGCAACTGTAAAAACATAGTCCTTGGCCTCACAAGCATCCAACAGGCTATCCAAACGTGCTTTATCATAAGTACCATGATGATCCAAAAAAGTACCATCCATATCTGTTGCTAAAATTTTCAAAATAATCTCCCTTCAGGTCGAATACACTTGCTCCTATTGTACCAAAAATAGAAACATAAGTTAGGGAAAAGCCACAGTTATGAGAGAAAATATAGTATTTCACTTGCAAATTATGTTTTTAAGTTGTATCATTACTGTAGTACAAAAATAATGTAATGATATTTCCTAGAAAGGAGTCTCTTATGGCTTGGACATTTGATGAAAAATCACCCATTTATCTTCAAATCGCCTATCGTGTCAAACTTAAAATTGCTTCTAAAGAATTAAGCATGGGGCAACAACTTTTACCCGTTCGAGAATTCGCTCAAGAAGCCGGTGTCAATCCAAACACTGTACAAAGGGCCTTCCAAGAACTGGAAAAAGAAGGTTTGGTTTACTCTGCCCGTACTTCTGGTCGCTTTGTCACCGAAGACGAGAAACTCATTAACCAAAAACGACACGAAATTGCTCAAAACCTGATTAAGAACTTTGTCACTGAAATGTCGGCTATTGGCTTCAGTTCACCTGAAATTAAAACCATTATCACCGACTACATTGAACAAAGAGGAAAGGAGTTATAGACTGATGACTGATATTGTAACTTTAACAAATCTCACCAAAACCTACAATGGTATTCCAGCCCTAAGAGATGTGACTATGACTATCCCTTCAGGAAAGATTGTTGGTCTCCTAGGACCAAATGGAAGTGGTAAAACGACCCTCATTAAGATTTTGAATGGCCTCCTTCAGCCAACTTCTGGTCTTGTAACGATTAACGGATTTGAGCCATCACCTATCACCAAGTCACAAGTGGCTTATCTGCCTGACACAACCTATTTAGATGAAAGTAAGACCATCCAATACTACTTGGACTTCTTCCAAGATTTCTATGCCGACTTTCGCTATCCTCTTGCCTTGCAACTTCTGGAGGATCTACACCTTCAACCTAATCTTCGTCTCAAAGACCTCTCAAAAGGAAACAAGGAAAAAGTTCAGTTGATTTTGGTTATGAGCCGAGAGGCCAAGCTCTATCTTCTTGATGAGCCTATTGGTGGCGTTGACCCTGCATCTCGTGACTATATCCTCAGGACCATCATCAACCAATACTCGGAAGAAGCTTCTGTTATCATCTCAACTCATTTGATTTCAGATGTTGAATCTATTTTAGACGAGGTTGTTTTCTTAAAGTACGGTCAGATTGAACTTCAAGGAGATGCCGATAATATCCGCCAAGCCCATGGCAAGTCTATTGACAAGCTCTTCAGAGAGATGTTCCACAACTAGGAGGTATGAGCATGTTTTGGAAATTAGTTAAGTATGAATTACAATCAGTCCGCAAGTGGTACCTTGGCATCTATGGGATTGCCATCCTACTGTCTATACCTTTGGGCTTAATGCTTCAAAAATTAATAGTCTCCTTTGAACATAGCCATAAGGAACCAAGCCTACTTTTTATGGCCTTCTTTACACTGATTGTTATTGCTACCATTGTTGTTTGGGGAACCATCTATATCGCAACTATTGTCCTCATCATCAAACGCTTTGCGACCAGCGTCTTTGGACGAGAAGGCTACCTAAGCAACACGCTTCCTGTTTCAGCGCACCAGCTTGTCTTGTCTAAACTCTTTGTAGCCTTTATTTTAGATACGATTTCATCTCTCGTTGTACTCGCTTCAATTGGCATTATAGCCGCTTTCAACCTTGATATGAAAGATATCCTCCTGACTACCAGCTACTTTGGTCAAATATTAAAAGAAATGGGGGCCCTCTACCTCTTCATCCCTGCTACAATTTTAGGAACAATTGCTGGTATTCTACTTTATTACCTCTGTATTAGTATCGGAAATCTCTTCAACACTAACAAAATTCTTATGGGGTTTGTCGCTTATTTCGCTATTCAGTCTATCCTATTCTTTATTGGTTTCTTCTTTGGATTTAGCGCTGCTTTGACTTCAAATATCACAAGTAATTCAATGAACAATTTGACATATATTTTGGGTATCATTCAGTCTATCATTATTATCGCTGCAAGCTACTTTGGTACCTACTATATCATGACCAAGCGCTTGAATTTAGACTAAAATAAAAACCGTGGTCCTTTTGGAACACGATTTTTTTTGCATTGAAAAGACTTATTTGCTTTGTTCTTTACGGTAAGTCTCGATTTCTGCCTTGTTACCCCAAACGAAGTGTCCTGGGCGTACTTCAGCCATTTCTGGTTTATCGACAGAATAGTCGTGTTGGTTTGGATCATAAACCTTCAAAACTTTCTTACGTTCCAAGATTGGGTCTGGAATAGGAACAGCAGACAAGAGTGACTTGGTGTAAGGGTGAATAGGATTGTTGTAGAGTTCTTCCGTTTCGGCAACTTCCACAATTGTTCCCTTATAGATAACAGCGATACGATCAGAAATGAAACGGACCACTGACAAGTCATGAGCAATAAAGAGGTAGGTCAATCCCAACTCTTTTTGGAATTTCTTAAGCAAGTTCAAGACTTGGGCACGGACTGACACGTCAAGGGCTGAAATCGGTTCATCGGCAATAACCAAATCAGGTTGCATAACCAAGGAACGCGCAATCCCGATACGTTGACGTTGTCCCCCAGAAAATTCGTGAGGATAACGTGTCAAGTGCTCTTCGAGAAGCCCTACTTCTTTGATGATTTCCTTGATTTTAGCCTTACGGTCTTCTTCATCCTTATAAAGATGGAAGTTATACAAACCCTCAGACAAGATATAGTCAACCGTCGCACGTTCATTCAAACTAGCTGCAGGGTCTTGGAAAATCATCTGAATACGACGGATAAGGTCATTTTTCTCAGAGTGAGATAAATGTCCATTGATTTTCTTACCGTCAAATATAATGTCGCCATTACTGGTATCATTTAGACCAATAATGGCACGCCCGATAGTCGTTTTACCACTACCAGACTCACCAACGAGGGAAAAGGTTTCACCCTTGTTGATGAAAAAATTAGCATTGTGGACCGCAACGAATTTCTTGCTTCCCTCACCGAAGGAAATTTCCACATCTTTTACTTCAACTAACTTCTCAGGCATTGCCTTCCTCCTCATCTTCTAAATGTGCAAATCCCATATTGGCACGGATTTTTTCATGTAGATTTTGGATGACCTCAGGTTTTTCAACTTTTGGCGCATCCTCATGTAAGAGCCAGGTCTTAGCCCAGTGAGTATCAGAAACTTGGAATTGTGGCGCTTTTTCCTCAAAGTCAATTTGCATAGCATAGTCTGAACGCAAGGCAAAGGCATCTCCAACTACAGGTGTATAAAGTGATGGCGGTGTTCCTGGAATTGAGAAGAGTTCACCCTTATCAGCAGCCAACTGTGGCAAGCTTGACAGCAAGCTCCAAGTATAGGGATGGCAAGGTTCATAGAAAATTTCCTCAACCGTAGCAAACTCAATGATTTCTCCAGCATACATAACCGCAACCTTATCAGCAATACTGGCTACGACACCAAGGTCATGGGTAATGAAAATGACCGAGAAACCATACTCCTCTTTGAGTGATTTCAAGAGGTCAATGATTTGAGCCTGAATAGTCACGTCAAGAGCCGTTGTTGGCTCGTCACAGATAAGAATATCAGGACGACAAGCTAGGGCAATGGCAATAACGATACGTTGACGCATCCCACCAGAATATTGGAAAGGATATTCATTGAAACGTTCCTCCGCATCAGGAATACCGACCTTGTCCATATAGTCAATGGCCATTTTCTTAGCTTCCTTAGGCGATTTACCTTGGTGCTTGACAATGACTTCAACAATTTGACTACCGATAGTCTTAATAGGGTCCAGACTGGTCATAGGATCCTGGAAGATTGTTGCAATCTTAGCTCCACGAATTGGTGCCCAACCTTGGTGACTCTTAAGTTTTGTTAAATCTTGACCACGATAATTAATAGATCCACTGGCTACACGGCCATTTTCTTCAAGCATCCCTGTGAAAGTTTTAGTCAAGACTGATTTACCTGAACCAGACTCACCAACCAAGGCCAAAACCTCACCTTCAACCAAATCAAGGGAAACCCCTCGAATAGCTGTCAAAACACGGTCACGAACGTCAAATTCCACGACGATATCGCGAGCCGATAATATTACATTTTTATTTTCTGTCATATTGGACTCCTATCTATGCGTACGTGGGTCACTAGCATCCGCTAAGTTTTGACCAACAATAAAGAGGGCAAGAGAAACGAGAATCAAGGTTGTCAATGGAATCCAGAAAAGATAAGCATTGACCGTAACGTTCTGAGCATAGTCTGAAATCAAACGACCTAGACTAGGTGTTGTAACGGGAAGTCCCAAACCGAAGTAGGAAAGGAAAGCTTCGTAAGAGATAAATCCTGGCAAAAGCTGACTCGCCATGGTCACGATAACTGACACAAGTTGTGGCATGATATTTTTAACCACAATCTTTGCCGTTGGTGTTCCCAGTGTACGGGAAGCCAAGTTGTACTCCAAATCACGGTAACGCATGATTTGAATACGGATACTGTAGGCAATTCCAATCCAACCTGTCACAGTCATGGCAAAAATCATATTCCAGAAACCAGCACCCAATGAATAAGTCAAGACAATAACCACAAGGAGGTCAGGAATATTTGAGATGATGTTGTAGATTTCCATCATAACCATATCGAAGGTCTTAGAAATCCCCCAAACAGCACCCACAAGCAAACCAATGACAACATTAAGGAAGGTAGCGATAACAGCGATAAGGATTGAATTACGAGCTCCAAACCAAACACTGTCAAATAGAGACTTACCATTACTATCGGTACCAAACCAATATTGAGCATTTGGGTGAACATAACGCAAACTGAAATCATTAACTTTTGAGACATCATTGAAATCAAATTTTGAAAACATCGGGTAAATAAAACTCATCAAAACAATGGCAATCAAGATACCCAACATGACTACTGTTGATTTCTTTTTAAGGAACTGACGCATCACCGATTTCCAATAAGAATAAGCCGGTGCATCAATTGTTTCAGAGGCAAAATCATCGCGCTTTACAAATTGGAACTTACTTTTATCAATTGAAGCCATTATTTACCTCCTTTAGATGTCAATTTGATACGTGGGTCAATCACTGTCATAAGGATATCACCCACAAGCAATGAGAAGATGGTGAGAGCTGTGAAAATAAACACGAGACCCACAACCATAGCATTATTTGAAGCACGAACAGAGTCAATCAACATTTTACCCATACCAGGATAGGCAAAAATAGTTTCTGTCAAGGTAGCTCCGGTGATAACACTTACGATAGATGCTGGAATTCCTGAAACCAAGGATACCATCGCATTTTTGAAAATGTGTTTGTTTGAAATTTCTTTTTCTGACAACCCTTTGGCGCGTGCAAAACGAACAAAGTCTTGAGATTGTAAATCAATCATATAACGACGAATCCAAATGGCAAGCCCTGGTGTTGACAAGAGACCAAGAATAACAGATGGCAAGACATAAGAACGCCAGTCACCTGCACCCAAGATTGGGAAGGAATCCGGAAGACCAATTTCAGAACCAATCAATCGAATGATATAAACCAAGGCAATAGTTGGTAGAGAAAGCAAGAAGGTCAGAATACCTGTTGACACACTATCAAAGAGGGTGTTCTTTAAGCGGGCCATGTATGACCCTAATGGAATCGCCAATGCATAAGACAAGACCAAGCCAATCAATCCAGCAATAGCAGAGCTTGTCACCATTGATGGATACTGGTAATGACTTTTCGTTGCTGTATAAGGATCATTGCCAAACAAAGAACGGTCTCTTTCGTCAGCCTGACTTGGTGATTTATAGGTACGAGAGTAAATATCCACTGAAGATGGCTTTTTACCCGTTGGGAAATTCACATCAGTTGTTAAGGTTTGTCCTTGGCCCTGCGTAATGACATCAAGGACACCCTGATCAGCATAGGTTGGGTAAGACGTACCAAGGTTCATCTTCACGAAGTTTTGGTGAACAAATGGGAACTGACCATTAAAGTAAAGCAGATATTTATGCTTAGTCCCTGAACCAACCACTGACCAACCAATAGCCGGATCATTTTCAATTCGAATGTAACGTTTCAAGTTTGGATTTGTTTTATCTTTCACCCATCCAGTATTGTCAAATTCAAAGAGGTGCTTATAGAAGCCAAATACACGTTCAAGTACTGGCACATCACGTGTCGCATAAAATTGCTTACTTTCCTTAAACTGCTGCAAATGCCAGCCACGTCCCAAACTATCCACATATTTTTGGTAGATAGCCTTATTGGCCTTGGTTGGTTTAGTCGTTACAGACTTATCAAGCGAGCTTGCTTTTTCCTGCAATTCCTTGGTGTCATAGTAATCAATATAACCCATTCGCTCATAGATTGTATTTTCATAGTTAGCCTTCGAATCGGCTGTCTTTGCAATCTTGTTGTAGTTAGGGTCCTGTCTGAAAATCAGACGCCTCGGCACCATGGTATAAATAATGGTGTAGGTCAAGGCCGTCACGACAAATATTGACAATAGAGAACGAAGGGTTCTCAATAAAATGTATTTTTTCATGTCTCTTCCTTTAACTCCAAAAGAACTTTCCCAATCAAATGAGAAAGTTCTATCGTCCTTTTATTTAACGTCATTCTCATGATTTTTTGAGCGTGTTCGTTGGACTTAGACTTTTCTTTAAACCAGTTTTCACGGGCTGTATCATCATTTTTCTTATGACAACAGCTTTTGAAGATTCAAGATGCGTAAACATCTGTCAGAACCCTCAGCTCCTACTTGAATAGTCACCTGAGTCTGTTATCAATCAAGCATGCGTTGGTACGACACTCTGATTAACCAAAGTTACCTGAGGATGACCTCACCACAGCCTTGCTTGTCTTTTTGTTTAACATCGTAACGCACTATCTTCTTTTTTTCATAAGCATTCTCCAAAAAATCATAGTCATATCACCATTATACCATAAAAATCGAAATAACAGCAATTTTCAGAATATTTTGTCTTATGCCTTCTTTCTCACAATTGATAGCTACTTTCAAAAGCATTTTGATAAATTTTTGGCCAAAAGAAAAAGGCTTACGCCTCTTTCCATGGCATTATTTAACGTGTTTGGCAAGATCTTTTTGAGCCTTGTCGTTAGACACTTTCTTTTCTTTGAGCCATTTTTCACGACTTTGTTCAAATTCTTTCTTAGTAACTACTTTTTCTTGTGGTTTAACATATTTGAAGTAGTCACCTGAACTCTTATCACCCACTTGAGTATATGAACCTGTAAATGGTGTCAAACGTGAGACAACTGGAGCTGCACCGTTACCAACCGTCAAAGGAATGACAAGTGAACTATCTTCTAACCAAGCTTGAGCTTGAGCATAACGATCATAACGTACATTGAGATCTGTTGTTTCAGAATCTGCTGAGTCAAGCAAGGCATCATAATCTTTAAGTCCTACTTGAGCTGCTGCCGCATTATTTGGGTTATCATATCCCATGAAGGTCTTAGTGTTTTCATTTGATGTTGTCTTAAAGATATTAAGATAAGTTGATGGGTCTTGATAGTCTGGACTCCAAACAACACCATTTGAAATATCCCAATCTTCTGCAGCCGCATTTGGCGCATTAAGGGTTGCATTTTGCATATCATCAGATGACAATTGGTTGATATCAATCACCACATTGTCACTTCCCAATGATTTTTCAATGGTTTGTTTCAAAGATTGCGCTTGAGAAACATTAAGTTTAGAACTTTGGTCAACTGGAAGGTCCAAGTGGATTGGGAATTGAACACCTTCTCCTTGGAGAGCTTCTTTAGCCTTACTAAACTCAGTTTTAGCTTTTTCAGCATTGTAGAGACCATCTTGACCATCAGCAAAGTTGACGCCTGACCACTCGTCACCATATGAACTCATCTTTTCAGTAACAAGATCTCCAAAGGTCTTATTACCTGCACTAACGAAGTCAGAAGGAACAAAGAGATTTCGAATAGCTTTAGCTGCTCCCTCTTTACCATTGACTTGTGATTGATATACCGTACGGTCAATAGCGAAGTTAATTGATTGACGGAAGTCTTTATTCAAAAGAGCTTTTTTCGTAGAGGTCTTTTCAGCGTCAGTCTTTTTAGCAGTGTATTTGTAACTTTGACGGTCAATATTGACACTCATAGCTGACGTTGACGCACCAGCTGCTGTATAGTAGATATTATCTTTATATTTCTTTTCGACAGATGCATAGTTAGAGCTCATTGGGTAGACACGAGCAATACTATAAGCACCATCAGTGAAACTACGTTCCAAAGATTCTGGATCAGAACCATCATCATAGGTCAATTTGATAGCATCAAAGTGAACGTTCTTCTTATCCCAGTAGTTTTCATTCTTAGTCAACTCGATTGATGATTTAGCTGTCAAAGATTTGAGAAGGAATGGACCGTTGTATAGGATAGAGGTTGGGTCTGTTGACTTACCGAAATCTTTTCCTTTAGTCTTAAGGAAGTCTGCATTGACTGGGAAAAGCAAACCATAAGTTGTCTTAGAGTTCCAGTATGGCTCTGGTCGTTTAAGTGTATATTGCAAGGTATGGTCGTCAATTGCCTTAACTCCAACCTTTGAGAAATCTTTATTGGCACCTGATAGGTAGTCAGACAAACCAGCAATAGAATCTTGAACCAAATAGAGAGCGCCAGCTTTTGAGTCTGCCGCATGCTTAAGACCTGTTACAAAGTCCTTGGCCGTAACGTCAGCGTACTCTTCACCATCAGAGGTATACCATTTAACCCCTTTACGGATTTTATAAGTGTAGGTTAGACCATCTTGAGAGACAGACCAATCTTCAGCCACTGAAGGTACAAGATTACCATATTTATCTGTTTCCATAAGACCATCAACACCATTTGTCACAGCAGTTGTTGTAGGTCCTGTATTTGAGGTAATGTAATCCAAAGTTTCAGGATCTGAACTGTAAACGTAACCATAAGTAGTACCACTGGTACTAGACTTAGATGAACAAGCCGCCAAAATACCAACACTAAGGACGGCAACGCCTGCTAAGGCTAACCATTTACTTTTTTTCATAAGATTTCTCCAAAACATAAAATTTTTTACAGCTTCATTATAGCATAAATAATCAAAAAGAACAGTTATTATTAGAATCTTTTGTACAATTCGATAACATTTGTAAACACGAAAACCACTGCGATTCCTTATCAATAAAGGGTTTCCTTTAGTTTAAGTTGATTTATTTTTAATCACAAAAGTTGCATAAAAAGGCCCAGCCACTCGGCCAGACCTCCTTTTATCATTACTTTTAATTATTAAGTGCTTGAGCAGCTGTGATAATCGCTAGATTGTAAATGTCTTCGGCACTAGCACCACGAGAAAGGTCGTTAACTGGTTTATTTAGACCTTGCAAGATTGGTCCAATAGCTTCGAACATTCCCAAACGTTGGGCAATCTTATAGCCAATATTACCAGCCTGCAAACCTGGGAAGACAAAGACATTAGCTTGTCCTGCTACATCACTATCTGGTGCCTTAATAGCCGCTGTTGCTGGAACAAAGGCTGCATCAAACTGCAACTCACCATCAATAGCCAAGTCAGGACGCATCTCCTTAGCAAGAGCTGTTGCTTCAACAACCTTATCCACTTTTGGTGATTTGGCAGAACCTTTTGTTGAGAAGCTAAGCATGGCTACTTTAGGATCAAGCCCGAAAATGGCAGCTGTATCGGCAGTATTAACAGCAATCTCTGCCAGTTCTTGAGCATTTGGATCAATGTTAATCGCACAGTCAGCAAAAACCAAACGTTGGTTAGTGTTTTCACGGTTCATAAGGAAAACACCTGAAGTACGTGAAATGCCTGGTTTTGTCTTGATGACTTGAAGGGCAGGACGTACGGTATCGGCTGTTGAGTGAATAGCACCTGAAACCATACCATCAGCAAGACCAAGTTTCACCAACATAACACCAAAATAGTTAACATCACGAAGCAACTTGTCCGCATCTTCAATTGTCGCTTTTCCCTTACGGATTTCGACAAATTTTTCCTTCATTTCCTCAAAACCTTCATAGGTTTCAGGATTAATAATCGTATAGTTAAAATCTGCAAAGCCAAGATCATTCAAGATTTTGTGAACCTCAGCTGGGTCTCCCAAGATAATAGGATCCACCAATCCTTCAAATTTCAAACGGGCAGCTGCACGAACCACACGGTCGTCATTACCCTCAGGAAAAACAATCTTAATGTTCTTTCCTAAAATACGTTCACGAAGTTCACCAAATAGACTACGCATAAATACTCCTCAATCAATCTTTTTTAGTTTGTAAGTCCATGATAACGGTTTCAAAGTCATCTGTCAAGGAAGACGCAAAGACCATCTCTTTCTTGGTAAAGGGATTGACAAAAGCAAGACGGTGACAATGCAAGGCCTGACGTTCAATTCCATAATCTAGAGAGCCCCCATAAAGGTCATCTCCCAAAAGAGGAAGACCCAAATGAGCAAAGTGCACACGAATCTGGTGCGTCCGTCCAGTATGAAGATTAATATCAACCAACTTAACTCGCCCATAATCCCCTACTAAACGATAACTGGTATGAGCATATTTTCCTGATTTATGGACCCGACGTGTGATGATGGAATCCACATCACGCGCAATGGGGGCAATGATTTCTCCCTGCTCCTCAAGTTTAGTATCACCTTCAACCAAGGCATAGTAATGCTTTTTAATGGACTTCTGCTGCAACTGCTTATCCATACGTGCATGGGCATAACCATGCTTGGCAAAAAGCATGAGGCCAGACGTGTCCTTGTCCAGACGTGTCACAATATGCACACGCTGGTTGGGATAATTATTGCTAACAAAGTGATATTTGACAAAATTAGCCATGGTGTTGTCATGGTTGACACTTGGGATACTGGCATAACCATATGGCTTGTTCACCACCAAGAAATTGTCATCTTCATAGACAATATCCAAGTCAAACGGGATGGGAGTTAAGGTATCATGTGGTGCCTCATCAGGAATCTCTATAGCGACCACATCTCCCTCATGGACAGGGTAGGTCGCAAACTGTTCCTCACCATTGACCCAGATATGACCGCCCTCAAACTTAATCTTGGCCAAAAGTCCTTTGGAAACATCATGCTCCTTCAAAAAGGTCTTTACTCGGCAGGAACGTCCCACAGTAAATTCATATCTCATTCTTCCATGTCTCCGATAAAGGAATCACGTACACGCTCCCAGAAACTGGTATGACTGGCACTAGCTACAAAGGAAATCTTACGCTGATCAATTGAGAACTCTATCTTTTGCACATTACGATTAGTGTAGGTTTTATTATCAACCGAAAGCGTGTAGCTCCCCATACGGGTAGGATAAATGGTAATTTTCTCATTCTTAGGAACAATAAGTGGACTGCCCAAGGTACGGTAAACACGGTTATTAAGACTGGCAATCTCAGTCAATTGCAGGGCCTCAATAGTGGGATGAAGAACTGCACCACCCAAGGATTTATTGTAGGCAGTCGAACCTGTCGGCGTTGCTACAGACAGACCATCCCCACCGCTTTCGGTAAATAAGTTGTCATTGGGGAAGACATCACCTGCCATAGTTTTTTCATTACGTTTAATAGCTGCTTCATTGAGCGCAATTGATGTAAAGGAACGGCCATCAGCCAAGGTTAGCTTGACATTTAAGAGCGGGTAAGAAATCTTGTCGCCACGATCCTTACGCAAGGTCTCAATCAACTGCTCAACCTCACCATCTAAATAATCTGTATAAAATCCCAAATGCCCCGTATGAATGCCAACAAAACGGACACGAGCAAGCTCTTTTTCATACATATGAAAGGCTGATAGCAGCATGCCATCACCGCCGATAGAGATGACCACATCAGGATTTTTCTTGGTTAAATAAAAATCAGGATCGTCTCGAAAGGCATTAAAAAGTTTTGAGGCAACACGCCTACTCTGGGGCTTGCCATTAGCAATAATAGCCACCTTCATCTCATCCGAAAAGGTCTTCATCTGTGTCATCACTATTTCCTACACTATCTTTCAAAGTTCTGTTGATTGGATCAAAGAGCAACTGAGCATCTCGAATATCATCACGTATCTTACGCATCTCTTCATCAAGCTGATAAGCCATGCGTGCCGTATTTTCCAAGCGGAGTTTAATCTCCTCTGGAAAATTTCCCTGATATTTATAATTAAGGGAATGTTCAATAGTGGCCCAAAAGTTCATGGCCAAAGTCCGAATTTGAATCTCGGCAAGGATTTCCTTACGACCATCAATGGTATCAACAGGATAAGACACGATAACATGATAAGAACGATAACCCGAATGTTTACGGTTCCTAATATAATCACGCTCTGAGACTATGGTCATATCACTACGATGACGAAGCAAAGCCAAAACCTCATCCACATCATCGACAAATTGGACCATAATACGCAGTCCAGCAATATCTTGCATTTCCTTGGCCAAATTCTCAACAGACAGGCCACGTAGGGCAATTTTTTCCTCAATGGAAGCCACTGACTTCACACGGCCCGTCACAAATTCAATGGGCGAATGACGATTTTTCTTACGAAATTGTTTACGAATGCCTCGGAGCTTAATCTTGAGCTCACCTACGGCCTGAATATAGGGGTCTAAAAATTCTTCCCAATCCATGGTCAAGATAGGACTCCTCCTTGTCAAAAGCTTTAGTTTTTTATAAAATAAAAACAATCTGTTATATTATACCATATTTAAAGGACGAGGGAGGGACACACATGAACCATTTAGAGATAGAGTACAAAACTCTACTCACCAAAGATGAGTATAATCGTTTGGCTATGCTTTTCTCCCATGTAACACCTGTTACACAAACAAACTATTACATTGACACCATTCAGGGTGATATGAAGAGCAAAAAGTTGTCTTTACGCATCCGAACGCTCCCGACTCATGGAGAACTGACTCTGAAAATTCCTGAGAAGGTTGGAAACATGGAGTACAACGTCACCATGGATTGTGCAGAGGCTAAGGCTATGACCAAGTCACTAGACTTTCCCGATTGCCAAATCAAGTCCATTATTCTGGAGCGTGGGGTTAAGTTAGAGGACTTGACCGTTCTCGGGCATTTAACCACAACTCGTCGTGAATACCAGACCAACATTGGGCTTATGGCCCTTGATGTCAATGTTTACGCTGACAAGAAAGACTATGAACTGGAGTTGGAAGTTTTGGATGCCGAAAAAGGCAAAGATGACTTCGATGCCTTTCTTAAAGAAAATAACATTAACTTTAAATATGCCAAAAGTAAGGTAGCACGCTTTGTAGCTACTCTCAAGCGCGATAAAGACTAATTAACAATAGCTGATAAAAAATCTGCTCATTAGTTACGATGCCAGTCTATAAAAAAATTCATTTCATTTCTGAGACAAGGTTTGTGCCTTGTCTTTTTTGATAACCAAAGGAGTAACCAGAAATACCATTACTGTTTGGTCTAAAAACGCATACAAGAGACAATTTTTCTCTAAAGGTTCGTCATTTTCGTTCATATCATAGTTTGATGGCTGAAATTTCTGCTGCTTTTTGCTAAAATAGAACTATCTGTAGTTTAATTTATAATAGCCCTAACTGGGCTTAGCACTTATTTATTAAAGGAGTCACCATTATCATGGTACATCAAAAAGCAAACCCACAATTGAAATTGTTCTCTCTCAGCTCAAATCCCGAAATTGCTGAAAAAATTGCTGAGACTACCGGATTGCCACTTGGTAAAGTTTCTTCACGTCAATTCTCTGATGGAGAAATCATGATTAACATTGAAGAGTCTGTTCGTGGGGACGATATCTATATCATCCAATCTACTAATAAACCTGTCAACGATTACCTCTGGGAATTACTAATCATGATTGATGCCTGCAAACGTGCCAGCGCTAACTCTGTCAACGTGGTTATGCCTTATTTTGGTTACGCACGTCAAGACCGTATCGCTGCTTCGCGTGAGCCCATCACTGCTAAATTGATTGCCAACATGCTTGTTAAAGCTGGTGTTAACCGCATTTTGACTCTTGATCTTCACGCTGTCCAAGTTCAAGGTTTCTTTGACATTCCAGTGGATAATCTTTTCACGATGCCTTTATTTGCTGAATACTACAACGAAAAAGGATTCACAGGTAGTGATATTGTCGTTGTTAGTCCTAAAAACTCTGGTGTTAAACGTGCACGTGGTTTGGCAGAATACCTTGATGCCCCAATCGCTATCATCGACTACGCCCAAGATGACGCTGAACGTGAGGAAGGCTATATCATCGGTGAAGTTGAAGGCAAAACAGCCATCATTGTTGATGATATTCTTAATACGGGTAAAACTTTTGCCGAAGCTGCCAAAATCCTTGAACGTGCTGGTGTGAAAGACATTTATGCCGTAGCTAGCCACGGTCTCTTCGGAGGTGGAGCTGCTGAAATCCTCAACGTTGCACCAATCAAAGAAATCTTGGTGACAGACTCCGTTGCAACTAAAGAAAAAGTTCCAACAAACGTTAAATACATTTCAGCAAGTAAGCTCATTGCCAACGCTATTACTCGTATCTTTGAACGCCAACCACTTAGCCCACTCTTTGCTTATAAATCTAATGAGGACTAAGTTATGGTTTATTTGGACAATGCAGCGACAACACCATTGAATGCCGCTGCTATCTCAGCTATGACCCATGTCATGACTGAAACCTTTGGAAATCCATCGAGTCTTCATGCTTATGGGCGCCAAGCTTCCAGAGAACTCCGTGAAGCACGTGAGGAAATGGCCAAACAGTTCGACGTTCCTGCCCGCAAGCTTATCTTCACTTCTGGTGGGACCGAGGGAAATAATACAGCTATCAAAGGTTACGCCCTCGCCAATCAAGCTAAGGGGAAACATTTGATTACGACGGCCATTGAACACCACTCGGTCCTTCACACCATGGCCTATCTGGAAGAACGCTTTGGTTTTGAAGTAACCTATATTCAACCGAAAAATCAGGTTATCACAGCCCAACAAATCGCTGACGCTCTACGTGACGATACCATTCTCGTTTCTGTCATGTATGCCAATAACGAAACTGGCCAACTGCTTCCTATCAAGGAAATTGGGAACTTACTCGCTGACCACCAGGCTGCCTTCCATGTGGATGCCGTTCAGGTTGCAGGGAAACTTCCTATTCACCCTGAGGAACTCGGTGCCGATTTCGTCTCTATCAGCGCCCACAAATTCCATGGACCTAAAGGTGTCGGCATGCTCTATCATAATGACTTGCACTTTGACAACTTTCTCCATGGTGGTGAACAAGAGGAAAAACGTCGTGCCAGTACTGAAAATCTAGTCGGAATTGTAGGGATGACCGCAGCTTACAAGCAAGCCAGCGACCACTACCAAGACAATTACCAACATGTGGAAACAATTCGTCAGACTTTCCTAGACGCTCTTACCGTTCCTTACGAGATTAATAGCGCTGGTCCTAGCCTACCTCACGTTATCAACATCAGTTTTCCTGGTAAGGAAAATGGTCCTCTCTTAACTCTGTTAGATTTGGCTGGTTTCGCTGTCTCAACGGGCTCTGCTTGTACTGCCGGAACCGTTGATCCCAGCCATGTCATTCAAGCTCTTTATGGCAAAGATTCTGACAAGCTTAAGACTGCTATCCGCATTAGTTTATCAGAAGATAACACTGCTGAAGAACTTCTAGCTCTGGCCGAAAAACTTAATCAAATCATAGGAGACTAATATGGCATTTGAAAAAAGCATTCATTTAGCTGACTGCAAATACCGTTATAGCATCAGCCCTAATGTCAAAAAATTCACCCTACGTGACACGACTTTTGTGCAAAATAAAATCGGAAACTACGAGTTACACCGCCTGCTCGAAAAAGTACCTAACTCAGGCGAAGGTTTCCCACTCAAAATCACTATTAACAAAGACTTGACCGGCTTCAAATTGTCCATCACAGACAAATCTGGTCTTCGTAACGTTAATATCTTTAAAAAAGAAGACCACCACATCTTACAAGAAAAATTTTATTTCTTGATGCAGAGTTTGGTTGATCGTCAAGTATTTGAGCAAGAAGAAGTCTAAGACATTTTTCTAGCTACATAGAAAGAGCCTATCCTTGTGATAGGTTTTTTATATCGCGTCATTTACACTCTTTTGTTGCAATCTTCACAATCTTTTCTTAAAATATAAGATATTCAAACTAATTCAAGAAAGGAAAGCGATCAATGACTTTTGAGAAAAACATCCCAAACGCCACCGCCAAACGTCTCTCTCTCTACTATCGTATTTTCAAACGATTCCATCGTGAAAATATTGAAAAAGCAAGCTCCAAGCAAATTGCTGAAGCTATCGGGATTGACCCTGCTACTGTTCGTCGGGACTTCTCTTATTTTGGTGAGTTAGGTCGTCGTGGCTTTGGTTATGACGTGAACAAGCTGATGACATTTTTCGCTGAACTCCTTAACGATAACTCAACAACCAAAGTACTCCTTGTTGGGGTTGGAAATATTGGACGTGCCCTCCTCCACTATCGTTTTCAAGAGCGTAACCGCATGCAGCTGGTCATGGCTTTTGACACGGACGACAACGAATTGGTAGGCACTCAAACTGAGGACAATATCCCTATCTATGGAATTTCTCAAATCAAAGATAAGATTGCCCAAGAAGACATCAAAACAGCCATCCTGACAGTGCCATCTATCAAGGCACAGGAAGTGGCTGATCTTTTGGTTGAGGCTGGTATTGAAGGCATCCTCTGCTTCTCTCCAGTCAACCTTAATCTTCCTCGCCATGTGGTTGTCCAGTACGTGGACCTCACTAGTGAACTACAAACCCTACTCTATTTCATGAAAGAAGAAGAAAAATCAAGGAGAAGCAATGACTAAACCTATTATCGGAATCACAGCCAATGTAAGGCCAAACCCAGCCCATGAAGATATTAACTGGTCCTATGCCCCAACTGGCTTTGTCGAAGGGGTTCAAAGAGCCGGAGGCCTAGCAATCCTCCTACCTGTTTCTGATCCTTCAGAAGCCAAGAGCTACATCTCCATGATTGATAAACTCATCCTCATTGGTGGACAAAACGTTGACCCTAAATTCTACAACGAAGAAAATCATGCCAGTGAAAATGACTTCTTCCTTGAGCGAGACCTCTTTGAGATGGCACTGATTGAAGAAGCTACCAAACAAAAGAAACCAATCTTTTCAATCTGTCGTGGTACCCAACTCATGAACGTTGCCCTAGGTGGCAGCCTCCACCAAGACATCGAGCATCATTGGCAAGACAAACCTTCGGATTATCTTTATCACGAGATGGTGATTGAAGAGCACAGCAAGTTGGCGGAAATTTACGGTTGTGAAACCTCTATTAACTCTTTCCACCATCAAAGCATCAAACACTTGGCCTCTGACCTTCGTGTCATTGCGCGTGACCCTGAAGATAACACTGTTGAAGCCGTTGAGTCAAACACGCCAAACCTTCGCTTCTTAGGCGTACAGTGGCATCCTGAGCTTCTCCTAGACAAACGTGAAGAAGACCTCAAACTCTTTGAATACGTCGTTAACGAACTATAAAAGGAACTGAGTACAGTCTCAGTTCCTTTTCTTGTATTTCTATATTAGCGGGACTCTTACTAGAGCTCAAAATCCTCTCTTTCCTCTCGGAAAGAATAATAGGTGGATTTGCCTACAATTAAATGATCAAGGAGACAAATCCCCAAGTCATTGCAAGACCGCTTGATCTTTTGCGTAAAATCAATGTCATTATGACTAGGGTAGGCCTCACCAGACGGGTGATTGTGAACCACTATTAAAGACGTCGCCATCAGATGACAAGCATAATGCAAAATCTCACGAGGCTCTGCAATCGAACGACGCACCCCACCAATAAACACCGTCTTTTGCTGAATAATCCGATTCTGCGTATCCAGGTAAATGGCCACCAAATGCTCCTGAGGCTTGTCACCAATATCCAACATCATACGACGGGCCACCTGCTGACTAGACATAATCTGCTCAGAACGAGCCAACTCAGCCTTCTCAATCCGCTTAGACAGCTCCACCATAGCCTTCAACTCGATAGACTTCACACGCCCAATACCAGGAATGGCCTGAAGTTCATTTAAAGACAAACGAGACAAATCTGCCAAACTCGTCATTCCTCTCAAAATACGACTAGCCATAGATAAGACCGACTCCGACCTAGTTCCCGTCCGCAGCACTATGGCTAACAGCTCCTGATCTGACAAAACCTCCGCCCCCTTCTGCAAGAGACGCTCACGAGGCAAAAGTCCTGACTCCTCAGCTACAATACTATACATAAGAAAAAACCTCCTACTTACTTATTCGTAAGTGGGAGGGGGAAATTATGTATTTTTAAGGTAACTTGAAATTTTATTTGGAAGAACATTATACAAAGAATGTAATCCATATGCTGTTAAAGGTAAAAGCAAATAAACATATGGATAAACGTACTGACTTTTCGTTTCCCAAATCAAATGGAAGAGAACTCCACCAGTTAGATATATTGTAAAAACTAGAATGAATAAGTTCGATGCTTTCATATTGCGTATAGAAATTATCATCGAAACCATTGCCCCACCATAGATAATTATCAAAATAACTGAGGCATAGTAATAAAGAACCTTATATGCTACACCTCCATGGTAAATACTCGACATCAATTTGCCATTTACTGACTGACCCTCAACAGGCATACTACTATTAGGTCCTGACCAAATTGATTGGAAAAGACTATCTGTCCATGTTGAAATGTACTTATTTTTAAAGAAATTGAAGGTATATCTAGGATTTTCCGAAAATGTATCTAATCTTTTAGCAATCAGTTTTTTACTATCATTAGTTATACCATCTCCGTTACCATTATATTTTGTATAAACATTTTCCACATAAGCATCGTACCAGCCTGGCAATCTATTATAGGTTGGATTATCATCTAGCCCCATAGCAATCCAAGCAATTTTGGGTTCTCCATCAATTTGTTTAACTTTTGATGCTTGTTCATATGAATTCACCAAAATACCATTAAGCAATGAAACAATTATGAAAGGTAAAATACTTAGTAAGATGTTTTTCCAGCTTTTTGTTCTCAAGAAATCCAAAATTAATACGATAAAAATGGTAATAGCCATAATAATATAATTACTTCTTATAACCACAGCAAGAATCAAAGGAATAAGTGTCCCAGCAAAATTGCCCCACTTTTTATCATTAATGAATTTTATTAAGAAGAATAGACTTAATAAGACTAGAAATAGACCATAGTTTATTCCATAAACAAAAAGTATAAAGAAGATGTGGGGAAGAAATAAGAAAGCCATTACCATTGATAATTTACTTACTTGAGAGTTTTTAAAAACTAAATCTGTTATCCTATAAAGTAAAAAGTTATCACAGATTGATAATATTAAATTGATTATAAATAAACCTTTAACATTTTCAGACCCTAATAACATCAAAAGTAATCTTTCCAAACTAACTAAGCCAATTTGGTGCGGATACTTAAAAAGGTAACCTACCAATGGTTGAAGTGAACTATAATCAGATTTATTTAAAGATTTAGCAGCAACTAGAACTTGAAGCGCATCGTGTCGTAACATGTCGTTTTGATGCATTATAAGATATATTCCTAGAACTAAATAAAAAATAGTCCCTAATAAAAAAATTACTTTTGACGGTAACCTTATTATAAACCGTAACAAAATGAAAAATATTATTACTGTTAGTATAAATAACCCAATAAAAACAAAACTATTTCTATGTATATAGGCAAATTCAGATCCATCCATAAGAAGGATTGTTCGATAAAGTATTGAAGATAAAGTCAATAAAGATAGTAACAATACGCTCCATAAATACAATAATAGTTTCGAAGAATTATAAATTTTATTCAAAATTTTCTCCTATCTGTCGTGTAAACAAAAAATGAGTAGAAGATACTTTATTTCAACTACTCAAATGTGATAAAATACTTTCCTATTTTACTGGAATCTCGCAATCCTTAATCACACTCAAATTATCGATTTCCTCCTTGATTAGAAGAATACTTAATATTAAGAGCGAGAAGACAAGTGGTGTAAAGGTTCTTAACTGAGATGCATAGAGAGTTGGAGATAGCGAAACAGTCATACGAGAAATATAACCTATTGCCAAAATTACAACCGCATCCACACCCTTTTCATAATCACTAAACGATTTAAAAGTAATATAAGCCAATAATAAAAGTATAAAAGTATAAAATATCAAAGGAAAAAGATTTTCAAACCAATTAAAATAAACCATATTATTTCGACTATTTTGAATATCAATCAACCTACTAAGAGCAGAGAGTATACTAGAGATACCCAGTTTATTGGTAAGTAAAATATATAACAAACTACCTGATATAAATGTCACTCTCCAGAGTTTCTTAGTAAGCGAAATAAATACAAACAATAATAAGATTAGGAAAATAACACTCAACTCTGTTGATAAAAACAAAACACGATTTGTTTCTAAAAAACCCTTTGCTACTTTTGTAAAAATAGATAGCTTATCAAATCCCGGATACCATGTTTTTGTCTCCAAGATAACTCGAATTTTGGAACCTGGAGAAATAATCGCTGATATCAATCCTAAAATAGAACAAATTACTAACGGAATGATATTTAAAGATAATTTTTCCTTTTTGATAACAAGATTTCTAAATGATATATATATAGCAAGTAAAAATGCAAATACAGTAAACTGCTCTTGCATACATGCAAAAATTAAGAACGGTACCGAAGATATAACAAACCATTTGTTAGAGAATTTGAGAAGATAGCAACCAACAACAAAAGATATCATTGGAAAAAGATAGTTCGTCATCGTTGCAATCAGACCGGCACTAGTGAAAAATACACTTGGAAAGCTTACCAAAAAAAGTATTGGAGTTATATATTTTATTCTATAATCTTTTGCTTTATTAAATAGCAATTCATTTAATGAATAGAAAAATATTATCATTCCAGCAAATAAGCAAAATTTGAAAATTAAATAATGTGCTGATAAAAACATGGTAATTGATTCTATAAGAAGCCTACTTGACCAGGTTTTATATCTAAAAAATGCGAATTCAAAAAAAGAAAACTTATTTGCCATTTTAGCAAATTCAAATTGATCTCCTGGATCACCTATATAAACAACTGACTCTAAAGTAAATAATAAACTAATAAAAACATAGTATAGACAAAGACTGTATTTTTTTTTCATTATATCTCCTTTATATGAAATACTTTGTTAGATGTGAACATCAAGATTATTAAATATCTTGATAACTGTCAAAATCATTTCAAAGTATTCTTACTACTCTTTGATTTAAACCTACGTTTTATTCTTCTCAAAATATACTTCACAGCAGTTCCTGGTCCTACAATAATATATTTGATAGCACCTTTAATACCACCAATATTATCAAAATTAATATAAGTATTTGGTAACGTATCAGGTCGAATATTCAATACAACATTATCTACAAAAGGCGTAATATAGATATCATTTTTTGCAATAGCATAATCATAACGTCTTGCCCATGCAAGATACACTAGAATACGCTCAATTGAATGCAAAATAGTATGTTGAGGAATTGGCTCTGCTGGGATTTCTTCATCTTGTAAATCTAGGTCAAACAATGGTTTCAAAGTATCGTACTTGAACCAAACGAATGTCCCGTAACTCATGATAAAAGTATTCATTTTATCAAAGTCAATATCTCGACCAAGATCCATCCGCTCCCATAAATCATTCATACCTTCAGCAAAACGATTCTCATTCCAAGGATCTACAATTTTAGTATAACGGAAGAAAGTTGGAATATCAGCAATTACTAAACCTAATCTATCATCATGCTCCAGATTTGCAATAATATTATCAGCAGGCTGAATCAACATTGAGAAAAGTTCATTTCGCCATGAATCTCCAACCCAATAAGGATATTCTGGTGATTTTTTTGTATGGAAATGCCCAATATAATCGTAAGCGGAAAGCTCATCCTTCAGCTTGAGCATTGGAATAACATCACGACCACGGTTACCAGTAATAAAGATTCGTGCTTCTTTGCCATGCTTATCAAGAATGGACTGAATCTCTTTCTTCTTTTCTTCCGAATCCGTCGTCAGGAAGAGATCATAAGTAAAATGAAAATTCTCAAATTGTCGTAAAAAATCATCAAGCAAATCTACATAATAGGTATGGAGATGCACAGCAATCTTTTTAGTGTCTGAATAAGTTTGTGGACTGTCCTGAATAACCTTACGATCAAGTAAGTAAGGTGGAGTCGGTAAACTCATATCCGACATGTGAGATAAGATAAATTCTACTGGATAGTCCGTTCTATTCTCAATCTCCTTCAGCAGATAAGGGGCAAGGTGTTGAGTTAAATCAAATGTTTTAACCTTAATAAACGGAACCCCTGCATCAAGTAAAACATGAGGATAATGAATTGTGAAATTACTATGGAAGAACTTATCTTTTAGCGGAATCGTATTAAGAATCGATTCATAGTTAAATCCAGCATCCATAAACTTCTTGGTATAAAGAGTTTCATAATTATCGATGACCTTTTGAACATCTTCGAAACTCTCAACTGATTTCCAGAACCTTTGGAAAACACTAGATTCAACTAAACGTTTTTTAAATGAAATAAAGTAAGATTGCAAATGTTCATGAATATAAATATCACCAGCCTTGATTCCTTGATGATTAGTCATACCCCAAAAATCTACATTGGGGTTTGATTCATATTTATCATAGATTGGTGCCATTTCCCATAGAGGACCAAAACAGGTATCATTCATAACGGTGACAGAATCATACTGTTTCAAGTTATCGAATCCAATAAATTCCATACCATCATGCCAAGCAGCAAAATCGTAACCTTTATTCTCACGTTGGATAAAATCATCAATCAAGTGTTTATCACGAAGTTTCTGTACTTCACTTTCACTAAGACGACTATTTGAAATAAAAACTAATTTATCAAATAATGGTCTCATATGTTCAAGTTGATAAAATACATGTCGACTAATATGATCATATTTATTGAAATGAACATAAAGCAATAAACGTTTCATTTACTTCTCCTAAAGAAATTAATAATTTTAGTTGGTATTGTCCATCTTCTCGAAGTAACAACACTGTTATATTGAATCTGCAATTCGTCATATAGACTCCGTATACGACTCAACTCAGTTTGAAAATCTTGATTTTCTTTTTTCAAGACTTCAATATACTCATTTTGATTATGAGAAATATGTGATACTTGATTCAGTCTGGAATCTAAATCTTCTATCTGACGATCTTTTTTAAAGATTAAAATATCCAAATCACGATCCTTAACAAGTGCTAGGTGCGATATCCTTTGAATATCCTGATCTGGATACTTATTAAGATATTTAATTTGAGAATTTAAAATACCTGTAAACCGTTTTTCAGCAGTGTCCGGTGTCATAGGCTTTGAATCTGACCCTAAATTCATACGGTATACTGTAGTAGAATCACTTAAAAAAGAAATCTTAGTGCGTTTGAATAATTCAAGTTGTAACTCAAATGTATCGTCTGCGGCTGTATCGCTAATTTGATCAGATACATCTTGCATAAGAGAGGTATCAACCAGCCAGGTTGAAGCCATTGTCATTCCTTTCATGACAAGCATTTCTTCGTAAGAATCAATCAAAGGAAGTGCCTTATTAGCAAAGGCATCTTTTTGGATAATATTTCCGTCTAGGTCTACCATGTCAAATTCGGTATTTGACCATAGTGAATCTGTTGAAGAATCTAGCAAATCAACTTGCTTTTGAAGTTTTAATGGATCTGTCCAAAAATCATCACTATCACATCTCGCGATGTACTGACCCTTAGCTTCTTGACAAACTTTTTTCCAAGTTCTAGTAATGCCAAGATTCACTTCATTACGAAAAGTTCTAACTTTTTCAGGAAATTTATTTTGATAATCTTGAATAATCTCATACGAATGATCTGTTGAAGCATCATCAATGATAATAATCTCGAAATCAAAAGTCGTTCTCTGATTGAGAAAGCTATCCATAGCCTCTCGTACCCAATCCCCTTTATTATAATTGGTACAAATAATCGATACTTTCATTCAAACTTTCCTTTTTACTTAAGAAAAACTCCACTTCCCATTTCTTTGAATAATACCAGTTGCAGAATCTTTAGCTGACTCATCATCTTCATCGATATCATTCCTATTTAGAACAATAACTGGAATCTCATCAGCTGGAAGAAAGGCTAGAACTTGGTTATTCGCATCCCTCACAGTAATTTCGAGTTTTAACTTAATATCATTTAGTCCTGCTAGTGAACACTGATAGTTTACTTTAATGTCACCCTTACCACTTGTTAAATCATCCATCGTATTATCGTTATAAATCCAAATATTACGATCAATATCTGTAAATGAGATAGCAATATAAGTAGGTACAGCTTCAAGCAAAGTATACGTCAAATCAAATGAAATTGGTTCATTTGGTGTAGCTCTTTTAGAAGACAATAGTGACAGCTTCAAATTTTCAACAACTGAACCACTTCTTTCAATTCCCGGTTGATCTGAAGTAACCACTTGTTCAGTATTATCAAAGCTATATTGATTAGCAACATCACGAGGCTCACCTTTTGCTTTGATATAACCATTTTCAATCAAGATAGCCTTGTTACAGTACTTCTTAACGGCACCCATATCATGGGTTACAAGAATAGTTGTCTTTCCTGATTTTTTACGTTCCATAAAGTAGTCGTTACACTTACGTTGGAAAGCTTCATCACCCACTGCCAGAACTTCATCAAGGATAAGAACATCCCCCTGTGCCTTAATAGCCACAGAGAATGCCAAGCGGACCTGCATACCAGATGAGTAGTTCTTGAGTTTTTGGTTCATGAAATCTTCAAGCTCAGCAAACTCAACAATCTCATCATACATGGCGTCCACTTCTGCTGTCGTAAAGCCAAGCATAGCTCCATTCATATAAACGTTCTCACGCCCAGTTAGTTCAGGATTAAATCCAACACCAAGTTCGATAAATGAAACCATTTTACCATTCACAGTAACAGTCCCTTGCTCAGGAACATAAATCTGAGAAATAATCTTCAATAATGTCGATTTCCCTGAACCATTTCTTCCCACGATTCCAAAGAAATCTCCTTCCTCAACTTCGAAGTCAATGTCCTTCAAAACATGTTGCTCTTTATAGCCTTTGATTCCTTTAAATCTATTTACCAAGGCAGTTCTAAGACTTTGAGTGGACTCAACCGGTAATTTGAAAAACTTACTTACATGGTCCACTTTAACTGCAATTTTCTTTTCTGTCATTAGAGAATCTCCGCGAATTTTTTAGCTTGATGATGGAAAATGTAGTAACCAATAGCAAAGATGACAAATGGTAGGAAATATGGAATAACAGCAATAGCCTTATGCCCAATTAAATCCCAACCTCGTAAGCTACCGGAGAAGACAATAAAGTGTCGCAAGTCCTGAATAATTTGTGCTAAAGGATTCAACATCATCAGTTTTGCAATCTTAACCTGTCCACGTTGCAAAATAAATGTCAACGAATAGATAATAGGTGTCGCATACATACCAGCTTGCATAACTACCTCCCAAATCGGACCGATATCACGGTACTTAACAAAGAGAGTTGCTAAGACAAAAGCAATACCTGCTGAGAAAAGAAAGAGTTCAGCAAACAATGGAATAACTGTCAGCCAGCCAAATGAAAAATTGACACCATTGACTAAGGCAAAAACAAAGACAACAAGTAGGTTAATAATATAGTTAATTGAGGCCCCAACAACAGATGAAATGACGATAATCTCTTTTGAAAAATTCAATTTTCGTAACAAGTCGCCCCTTGATACAATTGACATCATCCCCATACTAGTCGCTTCCGAAAAGAAACTCCATGTAACCATACCAATTAAGAGGCCAATAGCGTAATGCGGTGTTCCGTCGTCAAAACGCAAGAAGCGAACAAACACTAGGTACATGATTGTAAAGAGCATAAGTGGTTTCAAAATAGACCACAAATGACCGATTAAACTACCTTGATAGCGCAATTTAAAATCGGTTTTTACCATTTCTCGTAACAAAATACGATTTTTCTGACTAAAAAAGTCTAACATCTTTTTCTCCTCTATATGCAAACTTTGTAAGAATCAATGTCGTAAATACAGTTGTATGAAATGCTCTATTTTTTCGATAACCATATTTTCGGATACGTCCAAAGCGCTCTCTAAATGGAGCATCCATAATTGTCACAAAGTTTTCAATGATTTCCTTATTCGTTGAACTTAACGGGAGTTCTAGTAAATTTCTAGCCTGATCTTGACTAGCTTTAATAAGACTCCAATATTTGGCAAATAGGATATGGGGTCTAACCCAATTCTTCATCCTTTTTCGCAAAGTTCGAGCTCCAAGGACATTACTGCTATGCTGACGATAAAGTTCAGTTGGCTTATCAATATAGACTAGATTCCCAAATGTAGAAGCTAGCAAACCCAGATACCAGTCATGCATCAGCAAATCATGTTTTTCCTCACCAGTCCATAAGTCCGCTAAAGCATGGTTAATCATAGCAACACCGCCAGTAACTGTGTTTTCAGTCAACTCTTGAATCAGCTCAGTATTAGCATGGTCGGACTGAGTACGAATCATACTCTCATGGAGGACTGATAGATTTTCGTCTACTACCTTTAAATCAGTGTAAATCAGTAAAGGCTCATCTTGAGAATACTTTTTTGCTTCTGCAACTTGAAGTGAGATTTTGTCAGGAAGCCAAAAATCATCCTGATCACTAAAACAATAAAGGTCTGCCTCCCCATACTTGAGTAGAGTGTGAAAACTTTTGATAACACCAACATTTTCGACTTGATTCTCATTGATAAAGTGAATACGTGGGTCTTTAGCAACCAATTGTTTAATAACTTCTACTGTTCCATCAGACGAACCATCATCACGAATGAGAAGTTGCCATTCCTGATAGGTTTGCTCTTGGATACTCTTTACTTGTTCCTCTAAAAACTGTTCACCATTGTAGGTAGACAGTAAGATATTTACTTTCATGATAAAAATAACTCCTCGTATTCACCTACAATTTTTTTCCAAGTAAAGTTCTGTTTCATATTTTCTTTAGCTAACTTACCTAGTTCAGAATAATCTTCAACTTCATCTACTTGCTCAATCAAATGCGACAGGTTCCCCTCTTCTTTTTTCCAGTAACGAGCTGTATCTTGAGCTACTGACTGGTTAAACGGGACACCTAAAACTAAATTCAAATCAGTTTGTGCTAGAGATTCCAATAAGCCAGGATTGGTTCCTCCAACCTCATGACCATGGATATAAGCAAAGGCTTCTTTACGAATATATTTTAATAGGTCTTGATCATAAACAGTTCCAACAAACTTGACACGTGAATCCTTATCAAACTGAGTTTTGGAACGTAATTCCTCAAAGTAAGCATTACCCTCATGATTACAAATAATAATTAGATCACGTTTCGTTGAGGAACTCATAAACTCACGAATAGCCGTTTCATAGTTGTTTTCTGGAACAAAACGACCAAGAATCAAATAATAATTTTTCTCGTTAGTGCTCCACGTCTTGTAAATATCTCTAACTTTAGCATCCTGATTTGTAAGTGTTGTCGGTGACAGGTCCGTTCCATAGGCAATATAAGTTGTCTTAGACCACGGATAGGCATCCTGAATATAGGTTTCAATTCCTGGATTATCCGAGATAACCAAGTCAGCATATCTTGTCATCACTTTCTCAGAATACTTTAGATAAGCTTGTACTGGCTTGGACCACTTAGCTCTTTTCCACTCTAAACCATCTGGATTAATGTAGAATTTACCACCAATTTTATGAATCTTGTTGGCAAAGGGAGCTACAAAAGCACCTATAGTATTTCCTAGAACATAAAAAATCGGTTCTTTTATATTTTCATCACGGATTATCTTTAAAGCGTAGTTAATAGCCATCATATCGTAGGCAATCACACGAGCTGGACCTAATTTGGGTGCCTTGATTGTGAAACAATCTACACCCTTATACTCGAAATGCTCATAGGCCTTTTCATCAGAAAGGCAGGCAACATGGTATTTAACTTGGGATGAAACTTGGTTGGAGACCAGTTGCTCTACAAATGTCTCAAAACCACCGTACTTTGCAGGAAGTCCACGACTTCCGATAATGAATACGTGTTGCATAAATCCCCTTTCTAACAAGTCTATAATCTAATCAATTATACCATTTTACAAGGCTTTTGCCTAATGCAAACAGAAAAGCAGTCACAGGGGACTGCTCTCTTATTACCTCTATTATTTCGATTATTTCACTTCTTGTTTGTAAAACTCTTTCAAAGCATCTTGCCATGTTGGAATGACAAATCCCGTAGCCTTAGCTTTTGCCAAACTCATTGTAGAGTTAAGTGGGCGTTTTGCTTTAGCTGGGAATTGGCTTGAATCTACAGGTTTCACTTCAACATCAGTGTCTTTGAGGATTTCAACCGCAAAGTCATACCAAGTCGTATCTTCAGCCGCATCGTTAGACAAGTGATAATAACCATATTCCTTACGGTTCTCAGCTAAATAGGTCATAAACTCTGCCAAAGTACGTGTCCAAGTTGGACGACCATGTTGGTCATTAACGACTGTAAGTGTCTTGTGAGTCTTAGCAAGGTTTTGCATAGTGAAAACGAAGTTCTTACCATAGTTACCAAATACCCACGCAGTACGAATGATGTAGAAGTTAGAAACATGTTTTTCAACAAGTTCTTCACCCATGCGTTTTGTACGACCATACTCTGTCTGTGGATCTGGTTTGTCATCAACTTCCCACTCTTGTCCAACTGGTTTTTTACCATCAAAAACGTAGTCTGTTGAAATATAAACAAGCGTTGCACCATACTTTTCTGAAGCTTTAGCGACATTTTCAGTTCCTGTCACGTTAATAGCATAGTCAAGTTCTTTGCCTTCATCTTCAGCGGCATCCACTGCAGTGTAGGCTGCACAGTGGTAGACCAAACTTGGCTTCACTTCTGCGAACACTTCGTCTACTTTCTCAGCATTTGTAATGTCCATCTCAGCTACGTCTACTGCTACATATTCTTCGTTGCGTTCGTCAAGAAGGTGACGAAGTTCAGTTCCGAGTTGGCCATTTGCACCTGTTACTAGAATCATATTTTTCTCCTTGTAATTAAATAATATTAGTTTCATTTTAACAAAAAAAGCAGAAAAAATCTGCTTTATTCTGTGTTTATATAATTCCTATTTCATGAATAGATATAATTGTTCATCTTTAGAATAAAGATCAAACAATTTTGTAGTTTCTAGTAACTTATAACTGGAATCTAGATGTGTTGTATCAAAAGGTTTGAACTCAACATCTAATTTTGTCAAACTGTTAAATCTCTTAGTCATGTCCCAAGAAATATTGGTATTTGGCATCACTAAACTTCCAATTAAGGGATAAACAGAACTAGTATTTTCATAAATCGGTGAATTCGGAAGGAATTTATTCAAATTAACGACTTGGTTATTCTTATTGACATATTTGTTTAACGTATTTCCTACAATCGAACTTTGAGTTTCAAATATTGTATTTTGCTGTTTCAATGTACTAACATAAATAAATGAAAATGTTAACATATAAAAAACAAATATGCCAGAAACTGATGATTTGATAATACTCAAAATACTATTCTTACTACTTATACCCACAATTACAACTAAAATAATTGAGATAAATGCACCTAGCCCATACTCATATCTAGGTCTCATTAAATAAAATTGCATTGGGAGTGCTAAGTAGGCACCATAGCTAATCACACTACCTACAGACAGCCAAATGAATGTATATAATAGACTAAATATCTTCTTCTGTTTACCACTAATAAGGATATTTACTATCAGCAAAAAGAGTAATACTATAACAAGGTAAATCCATGTCTTAGAACTTTGAAGATAGATATTTTTAAGATATCCTTTAGCATTGCCTAATATGACACTCGGAAGTTGAAATAATCCTGGAGTCTTCCCTTGTTCTGCAAATATCGGTGGTTTAATAGTAATTTGTACTTTATACAAAACCATACCAATAATATAGGATATGGCCGAGTTCAGTAACCCCTTAATATTAAATTTTTTTCCATAAATAAGCTCTAGAAATACCAATGTCAATACCATCAAAATGTATATTCCAGACGATGCTTGATATGAATTACACATCAAATAAATACATATGATTGAAAAAAGATTAAATAGCTTCTTTGATTCCCAAAAAATAAATGGTAAGAGAGACACTAATATGCTCAACGACATAAATGGGTTATCGAATCTAAAACTCAGTGCTTCTAGAAACCATGGATTAATACCGATAACTGTTGAAGATAAAGTCAAAGCTAGATTAACTTTTTTCGAAGGAAATAAAACAAAAAGTAAAGTTACACTTGCAAAAGTTAAAATAAATGCTGAGATAATATTTGTAGAAAGTCCCGGATCAGTTAAATGACTTCCACCTTGAATTAACCGAGCAGATATCTCGCTAAGATATCTCGAATAATGTTCTGAGAAGCCAGAATATCCTTCCAATTGTCGACCTATATCATCAATATATGGGAACTCTGCTAAACCAATATTAATGTTTACAACTAGATAAATAGAAAGAATAATAAAGCATGCTTTTTTATTTCTTTTTATAAACTCCCAGAAGTTGCTAAGATACCCTAAAAACTCTTCAATCATTTTCAACCCTTCTCCTTAACAATATACACTGGACGTTTCTTAGTTTCTAAGAAAATCTTGGAAATGTAGTGACCGATGATACCAAGCGCTAAGAGCTGAATACCTCCGATAAAGAGGATAATAGAGACAAGACTCGCCCAACCAGCTACGCTTCCACCAATGGTCAACTTTCTGATAATGACGAAAACAATTCCAACCAAAGAAATCAAGAATGAGAAGGTTCCTGCCCATGTAGCTAGTTTCAAAGGAACTTCTGAAAAGTTGATAAAACCATCTAAAGAGTAATTCAATAGTTTCCAGAAAGACCAAGAGGTTTCTCCAGCTACACGTTCACGATTTTCATAAGAAACATAGGCCACATCGAAACCAACCCAAGAAAAGAGTCCCTTTGAAAAACGATTGACCTCTTTGAGTTCTAGGATAGCATCAACAACCTGGCGAGTCATCAAACGAAAATCACGTGCGCCATCAACCATCTCGGTATCAGAAACTTTGTTAATTAGCCAATAGAAAGTCTTGGCAAAGATGGAACGAATCGGAGGCTCTCCCTTACGATCAGTACGACGGGTCCCAACAACATCATAACCTTCTTGAATTTTGGCATACATCTCAATAAGCAGTTCAGGCGGATCCTGAAGGTCAGCATCCATAACTGTCACATAGTCTCCCTGAGCTGCTTCAAGGCCCGCAAGCAAGCCAGCTTCCTTACCAAAATTACGTGAGAAAGATAGATAGTGAACATTTTCAAATTGCTTTGAAACCTGTCTCAATACCTCTAAAGTTTTATCCTTAGAACCATCATTCACAAAGTAATAGTTGAATGCCAGTTGATTGGCCATCTGCTTTTCAACAGATTGACAAGCTTCTAAAAATGGATGAATAGTCTCTTCTTCATTATAACAAGGGACAACGATAGCCAGTGTTTTCATAAACGTTCTCCTAACGAATACCTAGAGCGATACGGGCATAACGGCTCATTTTTTCTACAGACCAAGCTGGTGTCCAGACCAACTTCACTTCAGTCTTAGTGACTTCTGGCACCTCTTTCATGGCATCATGAATTTGGTCTGTTAAAAGATCTGCCAAGGGACAACCTATCGTTGTCAAGGTCATATCAATCTCAGTGGAACCATCCTGCTCAAAACGGATGTCGTAAATGAGGCCTAAGTTAACAATATCAATCCCTAGTTCTGGGTCGATAACCATTTCCAGGGCTTCCAAGATACGGTCTTTGATTTTTTCAATTTCTGCTTCAGTATAGGTCACTTCAGACATAGCTTTTCCTCCAAAATCAGGGCCTAACATCAGGCCCTACTCCATTTTACTCTCTTAGTCTTCAATAAAGTCCTTAAGCTGTTTACTGCGGCTTGGATGGCGCAATTTACGAAGGGCTTTCGCTTCAATCTGACGAATACGTTCACGAGTAACGTTGAAGACTTTACCAACATCTTCTAAAGTACGCATTTTCCCATCATCAAGACCAAAACGGAGACGAAGAACGTTTTCTTCACGGTCTGTCAAAGTATCAAGGACTTCATCCAATTGTTCACGAAGAACGACACGAGTCGTGTAATCAACTGGATTTTCAATAACTTCATCTTCGATAAAGTCACCCAAATGACTGTCATCTTCTTCACCAATAGGTGTTTCAAGTGAGACTGGTTCTTGAGCAATCTTGAGGATTTCACGGACCTTATCTGGTGTCATACCCATGCGTTCTGCAATTTGTTCAGGTGTTGGGTCTTGGCCCAACTCTTGCAAAAGATTACGTTGCTCACGGACCAATTTATTGATGGTTTCAACCATGTGAACTGGAATACGGATGGTACGTGCTTGGTCTGCGATGGCACGTGTGATAGCTTGACGGATCCACCATGTCGCATAAGTTGAGAATTTGAAACCTTTAGAGTAATCAAATTTATCAACGGCTTTCATAAGCCCCATGTTACCTTCTTGAATCAAGTCCAAGAATTGCATACCACGTCCCACATAACGTTTAGCGATTGAGACGACCAAACGAAGGTTGGCTTCTGCCAAACGTTGTTTAGCTTCCAAATCACCATTTTCAACAGCGATAGCCAATTCTTTTTCCTCTTCATTACTCAAAAGAGGGACTACCCCAATTTCTTTGAGGTACATACGAACAGGGTCATTGACCTTAGCTGAGTTTGAACCAAGAAGCTCCTCGTCTGTCAATTCCTCTGGTTTTGGTGCTTCAACAACATATTTAGATGAAGGGTTTCCATCCTTATCAGTGATAGAGATACCACCGTCTGTCAAACGTTCCAAAAGGTCATCAATACCGTCAGCATCAAGAACAAATGGGATAACCAGTTTTTCTGTGACTTCATCATCAATTGCTGTACCTGCTTTTTTGTGGTTACGAATGAAATCAGCGACTTGAACGTTAAATGCTGTATTTTGTTTTTTCTTTGCCATGTGTTACTCCATATCTCGTTTTTGGGCGATAAGCATCTGCAGGGCTTCCACCGCTGCATCCACATCACCATGGTTACTTGATTCTCTTATTTGTTTACTTTGCTTACGAAAGTCCAGTTCCCTCAGAAAATGATTTCTACGCTCTTCAATAGCCTGGACTTCTTCTAAACTGGTTTCAGGTGGCAAAATCTCCTCTAAAACCTGATAATAGGCTGTTTGTACCTCTTGAGGAAGCACAGACAAAGCTACCGTGTCAATCTGACCATCCTGCTTAAGAACCCGATAAAGCTCCTCTAGCTCGGCTGTCTGGAAGAAAAAATCATCCCGCATCCGGTAATCATTCAAGATCATAGGATGATTAAGCATGCGATGGAAGAGTTGATTTTCCGCCCGACGGAGGCCTGTAATCTTAGGCGTAGATGGTAGCTTAACCGTTCCTCTAAATCCTGACGCAGAAGACTCATAACTACTATTGCCGGCAGCCGATAATTGAGCCGTCTGCTGATTTCTCAAGGTCAGGCGCTCGTTGTTAACTGCTTGCTCAACTTGGAAAAAGTCAAAGTCAGGCAGTAAGTCAGCCACCTTAGAAATGTAAGAATTCTGCGCCGTCACAGATGGTGACTTGGCAATAATCTTTGCAATCTGCTCAACATAAGCAATCTCTGCTTGAAGATTATCTACATTAGCAGGCTTAAGTTGGCCAATCCAAAATTCCACATCTGAGATGCGAGACTCGACCAAGAGTTTGCCCAAAGCCTCTTCAGATGTTTTTTGAAGGTACTCATCAGGGTCCATATTGTCTGGTATTTTAACAATATCGACCTGAAAGTCCGACAAAAGCTCCAAAGACTTAGCAATAGCATTTTGCCCAGCCTTATCACCATCATAAGTCAAAACAATCTTCTTGGTTAGTTTGCGCAGACGATTGACATGTTCAGGCGTCAGAGCCGTTCCCATAGAAGCTACAGCATTGACCTGCCCAGCCCTATAAGCAGCAATAACATCCATGAAGCCCTCCATCAAATAGACTTCATGAGTCTTCTGAATCACTGGCTTAGCCTGATCTAAGTGGTAGAGTTCATAGGATTTATTGAAAATGCGAGTAGCTCTGGTATTTTTGTACTTAGCTTGCCCTTGTTCAATAGCTTCCTTAGTCCAAACACGACCTGAAAAACCTATTGTCTTACCGAATTCATTTTTGAGCGGAAACATGATTCGATTTTTAAAGGTATCGAAAAGACGATTACTTTCAGAAAGATTAAAAAGACCTGATTCTGTCAGCACCTCTTCGTCGTATTTTTTGGAAACAGACTGATAGAGATAATCTGGTTCGTCAGGGGATAGACCAATCTGAAAGGCCTTAAGTAAATCGTCAGTCATGCCACGCTCATAAAGATAAGCACGCGCCGCTTCTCCTATCTTAGTCGTCATCAGTACGGCATGATAGAATTTAAGAGCATCCTCATGAAGATCGTAAAAAGCTTGATTTGGAGAATGCTGCTGTTGGGCTTGCCTTGGCGCATCTATCGTAACTGCGATACCTAAGCGATCTGCCAGAACCTTGACACTTTCTTGGAAAGAAATCTGACGGTATTCTTCTAAAAATTTAAAGACATCCCCAGACTTTCCACAACCAAAGCAATGGTAAAACTGCCTGTCCTCAATAACGTTAAAAGAGGGGGTTTTCTCCTTATGGAAGGGGCAAAGTCCGAGGTAATTGCGACCTGCTCGATTTAGGCTGACAACTTCACCAATCACGTCAACGATATTGGTACTGCTCTTAATATCTTCTATTAAAGCTTTGTCAATTGCCATCTACTCGCCCCCTATCTTACCATAATTGCATTACCCTTAATTATAGCATGATGAAAAATGAAAGTAAAATAAAAATGATTTTTCTGAGCAAATCCCTTGTAAAGATATATAAAATCAGATAAACTATTAAAAGTAAATAAAAGAAAGGAATCATTGTCAAAATGATTAAAGAACTTAAAGACTTTTTGTTCAAGGGGAATGTCCTTGACCTTGCAGTAGCCGTTGTTATGGGGGCTGCTTTCAACGCTATCATTACTTCACTTGTTGGTGATATCATCACACCACTTATCCTTAACCCAGTTGTTAAGGCTGCTAACGTTGAAAACCTTTCTAAATTGTCATGGAATGGTATCGCATACGGTAGCTTCTTGAGTGCAGTCATCAACTTCATCATCGTTGGTACTACTCTCTTCTTCGTTGTTAAAGCTGCTGGTAAAGCAACTGCTCTTAGCAATAAAGCCGCTAAAGAAGCTGCTGAAGAAGCTGCTGAAAATGCTGGTCCATCACAAGAAGAATTGCTCGCTGAAATCCGCGACCTTCTTGCAAACAAATAATCTCTATTTGTTTAACTAAAAGCATATGAAACTAAGATGTCTGATAATTATTAGACATCTTTTTCGTTTTAGTAAAACCAACTGTCTTATCTATTCGCTAAAACAGAAAAAAACTTGAGAATATACTCAAGCTTTTTTGCTATAGAATCATTCTTAATTAGAATTTTTTACGTTTGCGAGCTGCTTCTGATTTACGTTTACGTTTTACAGAAGGTTTTTCGTAATGTTCACGTTTACGAGCCTCTTGAAGAGTACCAGCTTTAGTCACAGAACGTTTGAAACGACGAAGAGCGTCGTCAAGTGATTCGTTTTTACGAACAACTGTTTTTGACATTGAATTCACCTCCTCAAGATAATGTAACATTTTACACGTTCTATTCAAGTATACAAAACTCATCTTTGTCTGTCAAGAAATATCTTTTAGGTTTCCACCTTTTGAAATTCTAGATAGGTTTTTACTTCCTTAGGCATAATAAAAATTTCTCTAGTCAATACATATACAGAGCATTTTAAATAGTGAGATGACCTAAGTATCACTTCAAAAGCCTTGGTGTACTCCTTTCTCCAATAAGGAGATTATTAACACAACTTTCTGCCACGATAAAACGCCTAAAACTTCTATAGTTTCAGGCGCTGGTAGTTTTGAGATTCTAGGTTTGAAACCTCCTTAGGAAACGATAAGTTCCAACTTCACCTAAGGAAAGTCTCAAAAAGAAGACTTGGTCTTCAAGCTAACTAGAGAAATCATCTCCAGTTCCTATTTTAGTCAACTGCTGTGTATTTAGAAGCATCCTTGATGTACTCGTCGTAAGTACCATTATCTTTCAATTTCTTGATCACTTTATTAACAGCTTTTTTCAACTTGTCATTACCTTTAGCCATGGCAACAGCTTTCGCATCGCCATCATCAACTTTAAGGGCAACGCTTGCCAAAGTTAAATCTGAATTTTGGGCTACATAGCCCTCTGCTACTGGTTTTTCAAGGTCAACAGCATCAACTTGGCCAGATTTGACTTCGTTAATAGCTTCACCCATAGCTGTAAGTGATACGACTGTTGAATCTTTCAATTGTTTCTTAGCAAGGCCTTCTTCAATAGTTCCTTTTTGAACGGCTACTTTTTTACCTTTGAAAGCATCTAAGCTTGAGTAATCAGCGGCTTGATCTTTACGTACGATGATAGCATTTTGTGTTTCGTAGTAAGGATCTGAGAAATCAAAGGTTTTCTTACGTTCAGCTGTCACTGAGATACCTGAAATAGCAATATCAGCCTTACCAGCTTGAAGGCTAGAGAGGACATTGTCAAAACTCATTGTTGTCACTTCAAGTTTAACCCCGAGTTCATCGGCGATAGCTTGTGCCAATTTGATATCTGAACCAACCACTTGGTCCTTGCCATCAATCAAGGTTTTGAACTCAAATGGTGCGTAGTCTGGGCTCACAGCTACAACAAGCTTTTTATTTTCTTTAATGGATTCGTAAGCATCCTTTTTTGACCCACAAGCTACTAAAGTCACAGTAGCAAGGAGAGCCATAGCCCCAAGGAAAAGTTTTTTCATTTTCATAAGAAACTCCTGTATAAATATAATTTTTCGCTTGTTATTTTACTTGAAATTAGTGATAATGTCAACATTTATGCAAAAATTGCGAAAGTTTTTCCAAACCCTTCTGGAGAACTTCCTTGTCACAACAATAGCCGATGCGGACATGGGATTCCTTGTCAAAACGGTTACCTGGAACAACGAGAACACCATAGTCCTGAAGGAGTTCAAGAGCAAAGTCTTCAATGGGACGAGTAACCTCTAACTTGACAAAGGAAGTCGACACACTAGCTGGGCGAATCCAGGAAGCCTTAGGCTCATCAGCAATCCAAGCATCCATAAGAGCTATATTTTCCGTCACAATCTTACGGTTACGCTCCAAGATGGCTTCCTTATTTTTGAGGACAAGGGTCGCCACCATGTCATCAAAAACACCGGCACAAATCATTGTGTAATCACGATAATCTCGCAGAATAGAAGCCACCTCTGCATTAGAAGCTACCCAGCCTACTCGGATGCCAGGGATTGAATAGGTTTTCGACAGACTATTGACGGTAATGCCTTTGTCATACAAGTCAACGATGGAAGGAGCAGGATGATCAAAATTGCGATAAACCTCATCTGAGAAAATATAGGCACCCACTTCCTTAGCAATGGCCACCAACTCCTTGAGATAGGAAGCATCCATAAGGGCACCGGTAGGATTATTAGCATTGTTAATACAAATCATCTTGGTATTAGGACGAATCAGCCGACGCAGTTGATCCAAATCAGGCAACCAGCCCTTATCCTCCTGAACTTCCCAGAAATCCACTTCTGCTCCTAGGGATTTAGGAATATCATAAAGCTGCTGATAGGTGGGATACATAGAGATAACGTGGTCTTCTGGCTCAATCAGAGCATAGAGGGCAAGCATAGTCGCACCTGTAGCCCCATTAGTTTGGAGAATATTATCAACTGGCATATTCTTGTACAAACTTGACACCTTAGCCTTGAACTCTGGTGACCCTTCAATCCAGCCGTAATCCATCTTTTTCCTTAAAAGTTGGTTAAAAAAAGTGTCCTTATCAATACCTGAGAGGTCAAATAATTCCTCTAGGGTTAGGGCCTTAATCGAAACACCTGCAATATCATAAATGGCGGATTTTTCATGGACATTAAGCCATTCTTCAACACCAAAACGTGGTAGCTTCATTATCTCTCCTTGCTAATCTCAAGCTCTGCTTTACTACATTATTTATTGTCATTTATGACAGACTTACATTGATAATACCTGTTTTTAACATAGAATTCAATAAAAAATGGGGTATTCCCCATTTTAGATTTAAGAATATTTTTGAAAACTCTCTTAAGTTAGCAAAGTAAGCATCAAATGAGACTTTCCGCCGTGATGAAAGCACCTGAAACGTGTTCGTTTCAGGTGCTTGGAAATTTTGAGATCTTAGGTACAAAACCTAGTCATGAAACTTCAAAAAAATTGGCTGACGTCCGGCATCACCTAAGGAAAGTTTCTAAAAGAACTTTTATTCAATTCATCATAGAAACTCTTTTCATTTTACTTACTTTGTTTGTAAGTCGATGCTTCTTTTAGCCATTGGTCAAATTTGCCTGAGTTTTTAGTCTCTTTGATGACGGCGTTAATTTCTTTAAGTAAGTCATCTGAGCCTTTACGTGTTGCAACTGCATAGGCATCTGAACCGTCTGACTTGAGGTTAAAGTTGGCAAGGGTCAAATCATCATTTTGAGAGATATACCCTTCAGCAATAGCCTTTTCAAGTACAACGGCCTGAATTTGTCCTGACTTGAGTTCATTAATCATTTCACCATTTGAAGACAGTGAAACCACGCTAGCTTTCGGAATTTGTTTCTTAGCAACTGTTTCTTGAACAGATCCTTTTTGAGTACCGACGGTTTGTTTAGCTAGACTATCAGTGCTTGTAAAGTCATTGACCTTATCTTTCTTGACAATAACCACATTTTCAGCGGTGTAATAGCTATCAGAAAAATCATAGACTTTCTTACGCTCGTTTGTTACCGAGATTCCTGCGATGGCAATATCTGCTTTACCAGACTGAACGCTGGCTAGGACATTGTCAAAGGACATAACGGAAAATTCGACCTTGACACCTAATTTCTTTCCGATAGCTTTGGCCAACTCGATATCTGCTCCGACCAGAGTGTCCTTGCCATTAATGAGTGTTTTGAATTCAAAAGGCGCAAACTCTGATTCAGTGGCGACAACAATTTTCTTCTTGTCCTTAATCGTTTGAGGTTTCACCCCCTGACTTCCGCTACAGGCGACCAGGACGCAAGTTGCGACTAAGGCCGTGAGTACAAACCAAAATTTCTTCATTGTTTACTCCTTATTTAGTAGGACTCTTTAGCGAGAGAGCGTAAGCGTCTTGTACAAAGCTATCAATTTTACCTTCTTTTTTGAGTTTAGTAATCACCTTATTGACTTTAGCTTTTAGTTTATCGCTTCCCTTAGGCATGGCTACAGCATAAGCATCATTTGAATCTGACTTGAGCTTAATGTCTGACACAGCCAAGTCACTATTTTGTTCCACGTAACCTTGAGCGATAGCTTTTTCAAGAACGACACCATTAACTTGACCAGACTTCAATTCATTGATGGCTTCGCCAGGTTGTGACAAAGCGACGACATTAGCATCTGACAAATTAGATTTAGCAATTTTTTCTTGGATGGAACCTTTTTGAACAGCTACAGATTTCTTAGCAAAGTCGCTGGTTTGTTTATAAGCTCCTGCGTCGTCTTTTTTAACGACAAGAACTGTTTCAGACTCATAGTAAGTATCTGAGAAATCGAAGGTTTTCTGACGTTCTTTCGTTGCCGAAATACCAGAAATGGCAATATCTGCTTTACCAGACTGAACGCTGGCTAGGACATTGTCAAAGGACATTTCAGAGAATTTGACTTTCACACCAAGTTCATCAGCAATAGCCTTAGCAATTTCAACATCTACCCCAACGACAGTATCTTTACCATCTTGGAGGGTTTTAAATTCAAAGGGAGCAAAGTGGGGATTAAGAGCAACTGTCAAAGTTCCCTTATCCTTGACCTTGTCCAAGGTATTATTTGATGACGAACAAGCAGCTAAAGCCGTCAAAGCAAAGACTCCAGTAAGTCCCAACAAAAGTTTTTTCCATGTTTTCATAATCAATCTCTTTTCTATATTTATTAACTATATAAGTATAATAATGTATTATTATTCATGTGTCAATGGGAAAATGGACTTTTATTGATTATAATTTTTATTTTTATTAATTTTTTGCTTGTTAATCACTAGGAATTTCCTTTATTTTAAAGCTCTCCATATCGTTTTAGAAATAATAAAAAAACTATTCATTCATTTGAATAAATAGTTAGTTCATTTTATTACCAAAATTCTCGGATGAAGTCATCTTCAAGGCGCTCCCGATAGAAGAGTTCTGAGAGCTGGTCTTCCTCAAAGACACGTAACAGATTGAGCATGTCATAGGCCAAGTCCATCTTAGGCACATCCTCCCTAGCAACCCAGCGAACTTCGCCCTCCTCTGTTGAATGGATTTCTCCTTCAAAGTCTGAAGTTTTATAGAGGAAAACCAGGTAACGCTCGTCATCTGTCGTGTACCAATGCTTCATACCAACTAATTTAGGATTTTTGATGGTCAGACCAGTTTCTTCCTTAACCTCACGGATAGCTGATTCTACCAGACCTTCGTGTGCTTCGATATGACCACCGGGCAGGGCTGCTCCCGACCAGGAATAACGTTTTGGATCACGGATTTGCATGACAATATTTCCATGACCATCTTCAATGAGGCACATATTGGTCAAAATAGTTGCTTGTGAACGTGACATAAATTTCCCTTTCTTTCATATACAGTAGATTGCTTAAATAATGGCTAAGTCTGAAATGTCAATTAATCCATACTCTTTAACTCTAGCACCATATCACGGATTTGAGCTGCCAATTCAAAGTCAAGCAATTCTGCTGCTTCGTGCATTTGTTTTTGAAGTTTCTTGACGGCTTCTTGGCGTTCTTTCTTATTCATGGCACTGTAGTCCACCGTATCCTCTGCCACTTCTGCTTCATTAGCCTTGGTAATCGAAATAAGATCTCGAATTTCTTTCTTGATGGTTTGTGGAACAATGCCGTGTTCCTTATTATAGGCCATTTGGATTTCACGACGACGAGCCGTTTCATCCATGGCTTTCTGCATAGACTCCGTAATCTTATCCGCATACATGATTACGTGTCCTTCGCTATTTCGGGCAGCACGTCCAATTGTTTGGATAAGTCCACGTTCGTTACGAAGGAAGCCTTCCTTATCCGCATCCAAAATAGCAACCAGACTAACTTCAGGAACGTCAATCCCCTCACGGAGAAGGTTAATTCCGATAAGGACATCAAAGACACCTAGACGCAGGTCACGGATAATCTCCGTACGCTCTAGAGTCTTAATGTCAGAGTGCATGTATTTGACCTTGACACCCATTTCCTTGAGGTAGTCCGTCAAGTCCTCAGCCATCTTCTTAGTCAAAGTTGTGACGAAGACACGCTCACCTTTTTCAGTACGGACATTAATTTCACCAAGAAGGTCATCCATTTGACCCATAGTTGGACGAACTTCGACTTCTGGATCAAGAAGCCCTGTTGGACGGATGATTTGCTCAACCACAGTCTCGGTCTGTTCCATCTCATAGTCGCCTGGGGTAGCAGAAACATAGACAATCTGATGCACATGACTCTCGAATTCTTCACGTCGAAGGGGACGGTTATCAAGCGCCGATGGCAAACGGAAACCGTAATCAACCAACATCTTCTTACGGGCTTGGTCTCCGTTATACATTCCTTTAATCTGTCCCATGGTCATGTGGCTTTCATCAATCATGATGAGGAAATCTTCTGGGAAGAAATCAAGCAAAGTAAATGGTGGCTCTCCCTCTTTACGACCATCCATATGGCGTGAGTAGTTTTCGACACCATTGGTGTAACCCATCTCACGGAGCATTTCGACATCGTATTCTGTCCTTTGACGAATACGTTGAGCCTCGATGAGTTTCCCCTCGGCTTCAAATTGCTTAACCTGAGCTTCCATCTCTTCCATAATATTCTTGATGGCTTCTTCCATATGCTCTTCATTGGTCATAAAGTGAGTCGCTGGGAAAAGAACAAGGTGCTCAACTTCACCGAGATTACGTCCGGTCAGACTCTCAATCTCACAGATGCGGTCAATCTCATCACCGAAAAATTCCACTCGAAAAGCATGTTCATCACGGCTGGCAGGAAAAATTTCGACCACATCGCCACGCACACGGAATTTCCCACGTTGAAAATCAATATCGTTTCGCTCAAATTGAATATCAACCAAGTCATTGAGCAACTTGTCTCGAGAAATTTCTTGACCAGGACGCAGGCTGACAGCTGAATCAGCATATTCTTTGGGCGAACCCAAACCGTAAATACAAGAAACAGAAGCCACAACAATAACATCATTACGCTCAAGGAGGGCCGACGTTGCTGAGTGACGGAGCTTATCAATTTCGTCATTGACAGAGCTATCTTTTTCAATATAGGTATCTGATGATGGCACATAGGCCTCTGGCTGATAGAAATCGTAGTAGGAAACGAAGTATTCCACAGCATTGTCTGGGAAAAATTCTTTGAACTCACCATAAAGCTGACCTGCCAAAGTTTTATTGTGGGCGATAACCAAGGTTGGTTTATTCACGCACTGGATGACCTGACTCATGGTATAGGTCTTACCTGTTCCTGTCGCTCCCTTTAGGATTTGAGCCTTCTCCCCACCTTCAATATTATCAACCAAGGTTTCGATGGCCTGAGGTTGGTCCCCAGAAGGTTCGTATTTAGAGACCAAATGGAATTGGTTGTCTTCTTTTCTATCTATCATGGTTTTTCCTTTCATTTATGTAATCATTCATCTCTTGGTCTGAGAAAATTTCCCCACTTGTAAGTGGGATTTGAATCATTCGCATCTTAGCGACATAGGCACGTTTCTTCCGTGATTGATGACCAAGTTTTTTGTCATAAGTAACAGCTGTCTCACCATTTTTGAAGAAGACAAGCAAAACCTGGTACCTCTTTTTATCATCAACTTCGGCATCATAGTCGAAGACATGCTCAATGCGTTTCAAAGAATATCTCACCGTCGAAGAGCGTTCAATATCCTCCATCCGTGTTGTCCAAGCTTTCTTGACAAACTCAATCTCGGATAAGGGAATGTCAAAGGTTTTCCGTCCAAATGCTTGGCCGTAGTAGGTCAAGAAATTGTCATCAAGTTCCAAGAGGTTACCATGACCTTTGAGATTTACGATACCGTCTATGAGAAGAATAATGGAAAATAAAAGCCCAAATAAAACAATGACAGCAAGGAACTGCTTGACTGGATTTTCACGGAGAGAACCTCTAATAAGCTCAGGACAAAGAATCCATAAAGACAAGACGGAAAATATAAGGCCAACCACTATTTTCAATTTCAACATGACCCTATTAAGCTTAACTATCATATTGTCCCCTCTAAGTGTTTCTTCTATTTTAACATAGAAGTAAAAAGACCGAGTCTTTAGAACTCAGCCTTAAAAATTTTCTTTTTTCAATTGTAATCGGAGGATGACGATACCTATCAGGAGAACGAGACAGGTAACGATATTCCCTTCTAGACCAAAGGCTCCACCTGACAACCAATCAGGTACGCCAGACCTGGCCTGAAAGTGCAATAAGCTACCGCCTGCATCCCGTCCACTAACTGCCACGCCAACTAGATTTCCTTGCGCAAAGTTCCAAGCACCGTGAAGGGCAGCGACACCCCAGATATTATCTGTCTTGAGCATGTAAAGGGCCATGAGAACCCCTACTAAAACAATACTGATAAGAGACAAGGCGGTAACCCCTTGATTTCCCATGTGTAGCATTGAAAAGAGAGAACTTGAAATAGCAATTCCCCAAGAAAGGTTCAATTTATTAGTAACTGTCTGAAGCAACCAACCACGAGTCACCAGCTCCTCGGTTCCACCTTGGATAAACCAGAAAGGTATTAGGGATAGTATATATAGGAGGGTTCTCTGAGAAAAATCTACTCTTACAAATTCTAAACCACCAAGTAAATAAGTCCCGAGGAAACTCACTAACAAGAGTAGAGTCCCAAATCCCCAGCCCTTGAGCATATGGCACCAAATAGAGCCTCTAAAGAATCCAAGGGAACGAATGGAGCGCTTTTCAACAACTTTGACCCAGAAAAAGACGATCAGAGCAGTAAAGGCAAAAACACCCAGTTCAAAATACTCAGATGAGAATAACTTAAAGGCGATTGCATTAATATCCTGCGGTTGCACACTACCATTTAGCATCATTACAAAGAGGACAAGGGCTACCGGAATTCCTACAACAAAACCTGCTAACAGTCCACCTATAAGGACAAAACCAGTAGCAATAAGGCAAGAGAGCATAATCATCAGCCAACTTGGGACTTTATCATATAGTCTAGTATATTTCTCAAGCATACGTTTTTTCATTTAAATAACTCCTGTTACAAACCTTACTTGTGTTAGATTCCAGTGTAACGAATTGACATAGGCTTGTCAACTTCTTCTTAAATAGCTCTCATAATTGACGAATCTTGTTATATTTTCTAACATCAAACCTCTCAAAGTTTGATAACAAAGGCTTTTTTTGATAAAATAGGAAGGTATTTTATAAAGGAGAACTTTTTATAATGAAGAAAAAACTTCTGACACTCTTTTTGAGTGCCATGTCAGTTTTCTTTGTTTTCGGAGCTAAAGCATCTGCTAGCACGATTTCAGTTGTTTCAGATACAGCCTATGCCCCATTTGAATTCAAAGACTCTGATCAGACCTACAAGGGTATCGACGTTGATATTATCAACGAAGTTGCCAAACGTGAAAAATGGGATGTTAACCAAACCTATCCTGGTTTTGATGCAGCCGTTAATGCGGTACAAGCAGGACAGGCCGATGCTCTTATGGCTGGTACGACTGTTACCGATGCCCGTAAGAAGGTCTTCACTTTCTCAGACACTTATTACGACACATCCATTGTTATCTACACACGTAGTAGTGATAAAATCAGTGACTACAAACAATTGAAGGGTAAAACAGTCGGTGTTAAAAACGGTACTGCTGCCCAATCATGGCTTGATAAAAACGCAAGCAAGTATGGCTTCACTGTTAAAACGTTTGATACCAGTGATTTGATGAACAATAGTTTGGATTCTGGTTCCGTTGATGCAGCCATGGACGACACACCTGTTGTTCAATACGCTATTGGTCAAGGTAAAGACTATGCCATCAATATTAAGCCTGAATCTATCGGTAGCTTCGCCTTCGCTGTGAAAAAAGGGGGTAAATACGAATACCTCATCAAGGAATTCAACGAAGCTCTTAAAGCTATGAAGAAAGATGGTACCTACGACAAAATCATGAAAAAATGGTTGGGTAACTCATCAAAATCTTCTTCAAAACCTTCAGCAGATCTTAAATTGACTGGTGATGCTAATGCAAAGGCAACTCCTGCCAAGGAAACTTACACCATCTCAATGGACTCATCATTTGCACCATTTGAATATCAAAATGGTTCTGGTAAGTATGTTGGTATTGACGTTGACATCATCAATGCTATTGCTAAAAACCAAGGTTTCAATGTCAAATTAACCAATCCTGGTTTCGATGCATCCCTTAATGCCGTTCAATCTAGCCAAGCCGATGCGGTATTGGCTGGTATGACCATCACGGATGCCCGTAAACAAATCTTTGATTTCTCAGATCCTTACTACACTTCAAACATTCGTTTGGCTGTGAAAAAAGGCTCTAACGTTAAGAAATACGAAGACCTCAAAGGTAAGACTATTGGTGCCAAAAACGGAACATCTTCTTACTCTTGGTTAGAAGAAAATGCCGATAAGTATGGCTTCACGCTTCGTGCATACGATGAAGCTTCTACTATGTATGACAGCTTGAACTCTGGTTCAATCGATGCCCTTATGGATGACGAAGCTGTTCTTCTTTACGCTATCCAACAAGGACGTAACTTTGAAACACCTATTAAGGGAATCTCTACTGGTGAAGTTGGGTTTGCTGTTAAAAAAGGGACTAACCCTGAATTGATTACAATGTTCAACAATGGTTTGGCTGCTATTGTTAAAGACGGTACTTACGATAAGATTATCAACAAATACCTTGACAATAACAAATCTAAAGAAAAGAGCTCAACCAAAGCTGTTGATGAAACAACAATTGTTGGCTTAATTAAAAACAACTACCATCAACTTCTTCAAGGTCTTGGTATCACTATTGGATTGACCCTTCTTTCATTTGCGATTGCCATGATTATCGGTGTCATCTTCGGTATGATGGCAGTTGCACCAAACAAGACCCTTCGTGTGATTTCACAAGTCTTCGTTGACGTTGTCCGTGGTATCCCATTGATGATCGTTGCAGCCTTCATCTATTGGGGTATTCCAAACTTGATTGAAAATATCACTGGTCACCAATCACCAATCAATGACTTTGTGGCAGCGACTATCGCCCTCTCACTTAATGGTGGTGCTTACATTGCTGAAATTGTGCGTGGTGGTATTGAAGCTGTGCCAATTGGTCAAATGGAAGCCAGCCGAAGCTTGGGTGTTCCTTACAATACAACCATGCGTAAGGTTATTTTGCCACAGGCTGTCCGCTTGATGTTGCCAAACTTCATCAACCAATTTGTTATCTCATTGAAGGATACGACTATCGTATCAGCTATCGGTTTGGTCGAACTCTTCCAAACTGGTAAAATCATTATTGCTCGTAACTACCAATCATTCCGTATGTATGCTATCTTGGCCATCCTTTACTTGGTCATCATCACATTCTTAACGAAATTGGCTAAACGACTAGAAAAGAGACTTAAATAATGGCTGAATTGAAAATCGATGTGCAGGACTTGCACAAATCATATGGCGACAATGAAGTCCTTAAAGGCATTGACGCCAAATTCTACGAGGGAGATGTTGTTTGTATCATCGGACCTTCAGGTTCTGGTAAATCAACCTTCCTTCGTACCCTAAATCTACTTGAAACAATTACATCAGGTAAAGTAATTGTGGATGGTTTTGAATTATCAGATCCTAAGACAAATGTTGACAAAGCCCGTGAAAACATCGGGATGGTCTTCCAACACTTCAACCTCTTCCCACACATGTCAGTACTTGAAAATGTGACATTCGCACCGGTTGAACTTGGACGTATGACTAAGGAAGAAGCTGATAAATTAGCGATGGATTTGTTGAAGCGTGTTGGTCTTGAAGACAAGGCTGAAGCGACACCAGATAGTTTGTCAGGTGGACAAAAACAACGTGTGGCAATTGCCCGTGGTTTGGCCATGAATCCTGACATCATGCTCTTTGACGAACCAACTTCTGCTCTTGACCCTGAAATGGTCGGAGACGTTCTTGACGTTATGAAAGAGTTAGCACAACAAGGAATGACCATGCTTATCGTTACTCACGAAATGGGATTTGCCCGTCAAGTTGCTAACCGAGTAATCTTTACTGCGGACGGTGAGTTCCTCGAAGATGGTATACCAGATCAAATCTTCGATAACCCTCAACACCCACGTTTGAAAGAATTCTTGGACAAGGTTCTAAACGCCTAATCATCACAACAGTTACTCTTACTAGAGTAGCTGTTTTTGATTGCCACAATTTGAGAAGACAAAAACAGAGCAAGTGCTAGACTTGCTCTGTTTCTTCATGTAATTCAGGGTGTTTCGCTGCTTCTTCTTTTGCCAGACGCTCACGTTCAAGACGGAGCTTACGGTTTGGATTTAAGCGGGTGAAGAGCTCTTCAAGCTTCTTTGGATTCCATACATCGGCCGCAGAAACGAAGTTTCCATCTTTGTCCCTAAATGATATCGGTTTATCTCCCATTGTAAACCTCTTTTTCAATAGTTTTTTGTTTTCAGCAAGATTTCCTTCGTATTGACCACACCTCAAAAAACCATTCGATTTTTACCGACTTGATGTAGTTAGTGAAGTTGATAGGCAGTTCACCATAGCGACTGCCGTAGACTATCAAGTGCTTGGCACTTAGAGAGTCATACACGGTCACGACACGAAGGTTAGTCGGTCGATTTTACCGACTTAACGTAGTTAGTGAGGTTGATAGGCAGTTCGCCATAGCGACTGCCGTAGACTATCAAGTGCTTGGCACTTAGAGAGTCATGCACGGTCACGACACGAAGGTTAGTCGGTCGATTTTACCGACTTGACGTAGTTAGTGAGGTTGATAGGCAGTTCGCCATAGCGACTGCCGTAGACTATCAAGCGCTTGGCACTTAGAGAGTCTTGAAGCGTCACGACACGAAGGTTAGTCGGTCGATTTTACCGACTTAACGTAGTTAGTGAGATTGATAGACAGTTCGCCATAGCGACTGCTGCCGTAGACTATCAAGTGCTTTAGCACTTAGAGAGTCTTTCAACGTCAATCCACAAACTCAAATTCAAAGTTACCAATACGAACAATGTCGCCATCCTTAGCCCCACGTTCACGGAGTGCTTCGTCAACTCCCATTCCACGCAATTGACGTGCAAATTTCATAATTGATTCGTCACGTTCCATGTTTGTCATGATAAAGAGTTTTTCAAGTTTTTCACCAGAAAGTACCCATGAAGCATCGTCATCACGGCTAATTTCAAATGGACGTTCATCCTCGTTAAAGCCATAGTATACTTCTTCTTGTTCCATATCTTCTTCACTATAAAGTAAGAATTCATCTGTTTGATCAAGAAGTTCTGCGGTCGCTTCCAAAAGGTTCTCTAGACCTTGATGAGCCAAACTTGAAATTGGGAAAATTTGTGGCAACTCATCGAATTCATCGTAGTTGGCAGCCAATTTTTCCTTAAACTCTTTCAAGTTTTCCTCAGCATCAGGCATGTCCATCTTATTAGCAACAATGATTTGCGGACGTTCCATCAAGCGCAGGTTGTAAGTTTCCAATTCCTTGTTAATTTGAAGGTAATCTTCGTAAGGATCACGCCCCTCGCTTCCCGACATATCAATCACATGAAGGATAACACGTGTACGCTCGATGTGGCGAAGGAACTGTGTCCCCAAACCAACACCCTGACTAGCCCCTTCAATCAAGCCCGGAAGGTCAGCCATGGCAAAGCTCTCACCTGACTTAGTACGAACCATTCCCAAGTTAGGAACAATCGTCGTAAAGTGGTAGGCACCAATCTTTGGCTTGGCTGCCGTTACCACACTAAGAATTGTTGATTTACCAACAGATGGAAAACCAACCAAACCAACATCAGCCAAAATCTTCAGTTCCAACTGAAGTTCACGTTCTTCACCTGGTTCACCATTCTCAGCGATTTCAGGTGCAGGGTTACGAGGCGTCGCAAAACGGATATTTCCACGACCGCCACGACCGCCATGAGCAATGACAAACTCTTGACCTTCTTCGACCAGGTCAGTAATAACCTTGCCCGTTTCAGCATCACGCACTGTCGTACCTGGCGGAATACTCACAATCAGGTCTTCGGCACCACGACCATGCATTCCCTTGGTCATCCCTTTTTCACCGTTCTTGGCCTTGAACTTACGGTTATAACGGAAATCCATAAGGGTACGCAAGCCTTCGTCAACTTTGAAAATGACTGAGCCACCCTTTCCGCCGTCACCGCCCCAAGGACCGCCATTCGGTACATATTTTTCACGACGGAAGGCAACCATCCCATCGCCACCACGACCAGCTTTGACGCTGATCTTGGCCGTATCTAAAAACATACTCATCTATTATTTTCTCTCTTTCTGACACATGTTGCATGCCCTCATTTCATCTTAAAGCAATGAGTTTCCGACATACACAAAAAAACGCTTAATAGCGTCTTAAAGGACAGCTGCGACTGCTTGGAAAATCAATGCCCCAACTGTTACTAATAACATAATTAAAACGACAACTATTGTCAGACGTTCAAAGAATGATTTCTTACGTGGTCCGTTATCTCCAAATGCCACTTGAATTTACCTCTTTTTTCTTCTAGTATATCATTTTAATGGTAACAAAAATCTACCTATTTCGCAACTGTTTGTTAAGCTTAAGCCAAAGGAATTCCAAAAACGTTTAATCCGTCTAACTCCTCTTGAGTCAATCGACGCCAAGTGCCAATTTCTAAATCATCTGGCAAAACTAAAGATCCCATGCTCAAACGCTGCAAGCCTGTCACTTCCTTACCACAAGCAGCTACCATGCGCTTGACTTGGTGGAATTTACCTTCGGCAATGGTAATCTGAACTGTACTCGTTCTAGCTGCCTGATCTACTGACAAAATCTCTAATTTAGCTGGTTGGCAAGTGTGGTCTTTTAGCTCAATTCCCTTTTCAAAAGCTTGCATATCTGCTTCGTCCATGACACCTGCTACCTTAGCTTGATAAATCTTGTCCACATGTTTTCTAGGTGATAACATAGCGTGAGCCAAATCACCATTGTTGGTCAATAGAAGCAGGCCATGAGTATCAATATCCAACCGACCAACCGGAAAAACCTGCTTGTGACGAGCTGTCTCATCCAGTAAATCTAAAACCGTCTTATGACGAGCATCTTCTGTTGCCGAAATCACACCTTTTGGCTTATTCAAGAGATAGTAAACAAAGGTCTCATGTGTTAGTTCCTGACCTTGATAAACAATCTGGTCCTTCTTCTCATCAATCTGAGTCTTAGGAGACGTTTCCACCTGACCATTGACGGTCACCTGTTTTTTCTTAAGATAGGTCTTGACTTGACTACGACTGCCAAGACCACAGTCAACCAAAAACTTGTCCAGACGCATCTACACATCCTCCTTTATCGGAATCCAAACTTCCATCTCATAATCTTCAGCCTGACGATTACCTGGTGGATAGACCTCTACCATGGGCTGGTTAATAATGTCAAAATGTTTCTTGGCGTGCTGAAAACTCTCCCAGACCGCTGCTGTCGCCGGCCCCTTAAGTTTAAAAACTGCATAATTCGCCGGTGCAAGGGCAATCATCTCCAAGGCATCGTCCTCACCAGCCAAGGCAGTGACATAATTTTTTCGACTTCCGTCAGTGATGCGAATCCCATAAGTAGTAAGGGACTGATCATCTCGCTCTGCAAGAAAAGAAATCCAGAGAGGCTCTGTCGGCTTGCCAATTTCTCCACCCTCAAAAGTCAGACCTGAAAACGTCAAAAAGCCTTTTTTAACAATTTCCACATCATAACGAACAGTTACCAGATGAAGTTTTTGAATAACCTGTTTCATCTCTGTTGGCTGAATCGGTGTCTCATCAGCTAAGGCATAGGAGATTTTTTCCACAAAGGCTTGCTTTTCCATACCATCAGAACCTATAGGAACAAGCACCCAATCATCTACCTCCACGCTTTTATCTTCACAAAGATAAGTGTAACGCTGACCGCCTTGGTTAAAAGATACTTCAGCCAAACGATAGAGGGGATCTGGGTAATCGACAACCACCATTTCCAGTGCACTTGCTTGGAACAAGAGCTCCTGATCCTTGAGACGTACCTTCATCGCCAAGCTATTCGCATCAATGAAAAAACCGTTATCAGAATCCATCATAGACTGAAAGAAGGCCTGGTGTAAGCCAGAGAAGGTCCAAACAACATGCCAACGGCACATCATCTCATAGTCATCAATAGTCACGAGAAGAGACAGTTCTTGCTGATCAGCTGCATAAGAATAAGCTTGGACAATCACTTGTTCCGGTGTCAGGTAGTCATTGACAAAGACCGCAAAATCGTCCATGGTTTGAAAATCTGACATAAACTCTTCCTCTCTAATCTTCTACTGCACCTGTCACATACATGGTAAATGTTGCCCTGGCCAAGATTTTCTCCTCCTGGTTAGTGACGAGGACATCCACCACCTTGGTAGACTTACCATTATGGACACAAAGCCCTTCAATCTTAAGGTCATCAGACAGATGACCAGCCTTTAGATAATTGATATTAGACTGAAGTGTCACTGCATAATCACCTGTTGAGATGGCCACCAGTCCAGCCACCTGATCACAAAGCGTGAATAAATAACCACCATGTGCGTTGCCAAAATAATTTAGAGACTTCTCAACCACCTTTGTCGTCACGATGACATGGCCAGTTTCAAACAGTTCTTCTTGAAAATTCTCAAATACTCGAATTTCATGTAGTTTGTCTTGCATAGCAAGCCCTCCTATCATTGTCTATTCCACTTTAAAGCAAATAGCTTATCTTTACTTACTAGTATAACACGAACTTGGTAAAGGATAATCAGCTTATGGAGCTAAGCTGATATCAACCACTATATCTTCACGAAAGAGCTTCTTGACACGACAAAAATCATCCACAAAAGCCAGCAATTTATCCTCATTTTCGATAGCCAAGTTCTCAGGCAAATGTATCTTCAGCTTGAAATAACCCTCTTCATAGCTAGAATAAACCCAAATAGCAAGCTTCTCCTTTCCCTGAAACTTTGCAAAATAACTCTGTAAACACATGGTCACACAAGAAGCCAAAGCAATATTCACCAAACTCATGGGTGTTTCCCCGTCCTCAGTGTAGCCAAAAAGTTCCACAGGTGCCCCGTAACCCTCTGAAAGGGAATGATAAGGTTTGTCACCCTTGATAGTTGTTTGATACATCTTAGTCACCTCATTACGTTTTACTCTTATTATAACAAAGAGAAGCTGACCTACCGAGCTTAACGACTTGAACTGTCTGTCATTATGATGGAAAGCGTTAAGGAGCTAACCTCTTATTTTCCAATAGATTAGCCTAGCACAACACCACTATTACTGAGGGATTACAGTTAGATAAAATCGTCTGAGAGCGCTTTCGAATTTCCAATTTTTCCTTTACAATGGATGTATTAAGAAAAAAGGGAGACTATTATGAAAACATTTTCTAAACTAACTTTAGCCTCTGTCTCAGTTCTTGCATTGTTGACCTTAGCAGCATGTGGCAACTCTAAAGACAAAACTGACTCGTCATCTTCATCAACATCATCCAGTAAGGTGACCAAAAAATCTTCTTCAAGCAGCTCAAGTGCTTCAGTAAAAGTCAACAAAGACGGTTCAACTGAAGTGAGTGACGGAAACGGTAACTCAGCAAAAACAAACGGAAATAACACTGTCGAAGCCAATGACAACAATGGCAATAATGGAACAGTGAGCCAGGATGGTTCAGTTGAGGTCAATAGCCAAGACGGAACAAATGTCAAAGTCGGATCAGACGGAACCGTTTCAATTGGGAACTAAACTAAAACTCTCGGAAAATAATTTCCGAGAGTTTTTTCATCAGTCAAGATCTGAAGGAATAGAATAAACCTATAGATTTTGAAACCATTCGAAACAATACAGCGAGTTAAAATAAGGCTTAGTCCGTATTCAACTTGAGAAAGTGGCACCGATTCGGTGCTTTTTTTATGCACAAAGAGTCCCTTGAAATCTTCCAAAGGACTCTTTTTATCTCTACTATTTTCCAACCTCATCCAAGATCTCAATGACCTTATACAAATCTGGTTCTGTGATTTGGTATGGAGCTTGTTCACGGACGATTGGCTTGGCACAAAAGGCGATACCGATACCAGCTGTCTTAATCATCGGCAAATCATTGGCACCGTCACCCATAGCAATAGTTTGCGAGAGGTCGAGGCCATTTTCTGCTGCCCAATCCTTGAGTTTGGCTACCTTGACATCTTTGGTGACGATTTCACCATAAACCTTACCCGTCAAAACACCATCTACCACCTCTAGGTGGTTAGCCATAACATAGTCAATGCCTGCCTCCGAGGCTAGTCTGTCAACCGTCTCGTGGAAGCCTCCAGAAACCAAACCTACCTTGTAGCCACGTGAATGAAGTTCATCCACAAGTTCCTTAGCTCCCTTATTAAAATGAATGCGAGCATAGACCTTGTCAAAGATACTTTCTGGTAATCCTTTTAAGGTTGCTACACGCTCATTGAGAGCCTGTCTAAAATCCAATTCGCCACGCATGGCACGCTCTGTGATTTCAGCGACTTGTTGGCCGACACCTGCCTCTTCTCCCAGTAAATCAATGACTTCTTCTTGGACAAGAGTTGAGTCTACGTCCATGACCAATAACCCTTTAACTTGTGACATAATTACCTCTCTTTTTTAAATACCTATTTTATTTTTAACTAGGTTGGCGTTTAACTGTAAAATAATAAATGCTTCTTACAAAAAATCCTGGACCAAGGTCCAGAATCTTTTACTTACATACGAATAAGTTCTCGTGTTTTCTCATAAGATGATACAAAACGCTCTGTTACACCAGGTTCTACTGTTTCCAAGGCGTAAGAAATTTCTTCTAAAGATGCATCATAATCGTGGTCAACTTCGAACAATTTTAGGGCGTGTTCAAAGCTACTTTGAACAGCAGGTTCGAAAGAACGGTAACGGTTTGAGTACTGCAAAAGCTGTTCTGTCAAGGTTGCATTTTGAACAACCAAGTAAGCTGTCTCTTCCAAATGATCGATGGCATTTTTAGAGGTTTCAGTCAAGCGCATTACCGCATCAATATTAATACGTCCACGGCTAAGCTCATCCATGAGAGCCTCAATCTGAGCGCTTGTTGAGAAGAAAACACTCAAGAAGGACTGAGGAATTCCTGGAAGGTTACGTTTTTCCATGAAACGCTTGATAACATGCAATTTATTAACATACACATCAAGTGCTTCACGTGCCTTAGCTTCATTTTTCTCAATAGCCTGAAGGTTTCCAAAGACCTCTACCTGTCCATTTTCAACAGCAGACAGGGTGTTGAGACTCTTTTCAAATGTTTTCTCGAGCTCTGAGAAAGGTTTAACCTGAGTATCAAAGTTTTCAAGAGTTGGGAGAACAGCTGTTTCCACACCTGAAATATCAGAAGCAAAGCTACGAACATCCGCAGCATAAGTTTCATCGAAGATGTAGGTTAACATGAGACGTTCAAGTTCTTCTTGAAGTTGCTTATTATTATTCTTAGCATGATTGAGATAGTCTGGCAAGACTTTCTTGTGACGCATAACAACTTTGTAAGATGCAATTTCACGTTCAAAAATGCTATACAAGTTGTTAATCTTATCTTGAATCTCAACATTTTCTTCTTCCGCACGATCCAAGTCAAGAGAAACCAACTCACTTGAATTTGAACGGATAGCTTCACGAATCTCTTGGAAACGACGTTCGATATTTTTTTCAGGGAAGTGATAATTTTGCTCAATCAGCTTACGATAGCCAGATTCCAAATCATCCAACTGATCTGGGAAGTCGTCTTCCAACTTAGCGACAATGGCTGGAATCTTCTCTGAAATTTGACCCAAAGCAATCGTGTGCTCTTCTGCACGATCCAAAATACTTGATGCTTCAACAGGGTCACCCGATGAGTTGAGAGTCACGAATTCTGAAAACTCAGCTTCAATATTTTTAAGCTGTTTATTGATTTCGCTCATGGTAGAGCCAAAGTTATCAGAATTTTCTTCAATAGAGTTTTGCAACTCTTCATACAAGTCAAGAGCATGCTTCACACGAGCACTGTTCTTTTCTTCTTGTTTTTTCAAGGTTGAGAGAGCCTCACGGATAGACTTAATGTCTTCTTCCACAAGATCTAACTGACTCTCGATATTATTAATTTCACCACTAGCCTTGAAAAAATGGAAGGTATCGTTCATATTTTCAGCTTCGAAAATATGATTTTCAATATCTGCAAATGAATTTGTCGAGATATCTACCCATTTCTGATTCCATTCACGGAAGGTTGTCTGACTTTGCCCAATCAAGTGAAGCTTTTTGACTTCTTCAATTTCTTCATTTATCGGCAAGTCAAACAAGCCTTGCTTGCGTTCTTCAAGATTTGCAATCCGCGAATCATTTCGTTTTCTAATAAGAATACCGACTAAGTAAGCGACAATTACAAGTATAACTACCACTACAATCAGTAAAACAATTCCGCTAGACATAGTTTCTCCTTAATCGTCTATTATGTTCATAAATGTAGAATAACATTACGATTATATCATAGTTATCCTAGCATTGCACCCTTTTCTAAAAGAATATTAGATATCTAGAGTACTGTAAACGGCATTTTCTTCGATAAATTCGCGGCGAGGTTCAACCTTGTCCCCCATCAACATATCAAAAATCTTATCTGCTTCTGCAGCATCATCCACAGAAACTCGTGCCATCAAACGATTTGCAGGATCCATGGTTGTTTCCCAAAGTTGGTGATCATCCATTTCACCTAAACCTTTGTAACGTTGTACTGTAGGTTTTGAACGTCCCACACTGTAATTTTCAAGAGCAGCACGTAATTTTTCTTCCTGATTTACACCTGGTTGGATGTACTCTTTGATTTCAGAGCCAACCTTAACCCCATAAATTGGAGGTTGAGCAATGTAAACATAACCCGCTTCCAAGATTGGACGCATAAAGCGATAAATCAAGGTCAAGAGCAAAGTACGAATGTGAGCTCCATCAACATCGGCATCGGTCATGATAACCAATTTGTGGTAACGAGCCTTGCTGACATCAAACTCTGCACCAAATCCTGTACCCATAGCTGTGAACAGGGAACGAATTTCTTCATTAGCCAGAATCTTATCCATGCTTGCCTTTTCAACATTCAAAATCTTACCACGAATAGGTAGGATGGCTTGGAATTCACGGTTACGACCTGACTTAGCAGAACCACCAGCTGAATCCCCTTCGACAATGAAGAGCTCATTCATTTCGGCATTGTTTGACGAACAATCCGCCAACTTACCTGGAAGGTTAGAGATTTCAAGGCCTGACTTCTTACGGGTCACTTCACGCGCACGCTTGGCTGCAATACGAGCCTTAGAAGCCAAAATTCCTTTTTCAACAATCTTTTTAGCGATAGCTGGATTTTCCAAAAGGAAACGACTAAGGGCTTCGCTGAAAAGACGGTTAGTAATCTTAACCACTTCAGAGTTCCCTAGCTTGGTCTTGGTTTGACCTTCAAATTGTGGGTTGGGATGCTTAACAGAGATAATGGCTGTAAGACCTTCACGAACATCGTCCCCAGTCAAATTATCATCTTTATCCTTAAGAATCTTATTTTGACGTGCATAATCATTAATGACACGTGTTAAGGCCGTACGGAAACCTTGCTCGTGAGTACCACCTTCATGGGTGTGGATGTTGTTGGCAAAACTCATGACAGTTTCATGGTAGCCAGTCGTATACTGCATAGCAACTTCGACTGAAATACCATCCATTTCACCATCCGTGTAAATAGGCTCATCAAAGATAACATCCTTGTTTTCATTGATGTATTTGACATAAGAGGTGATACCACCCTCATAGTGATAATGTTTCTCTTGCTCAAGACCCTCACGTTTATCAGTGATCGAAATGCGTAACCCCTTGTTCAAGAAGGCCAATTCTTGGATACGTTTAGCTAATTTTCCAAAATCAAACTCCGTTGTTTCTTGGAAAATTTCTGGATCCGGAGTAAAGTGAACGGTTGTTCCGTGTTTCTCTGTATCACCAATAATCGCTAAATCGTCTACCACAACACCACGTTTATACTCTTGGAAGTGAATATGGCCATTTTTATAGACCTTAACATCCAGTTGGGTTGAGAGGGCATTGACGACCGAAGAACCAACTCCGTGCAAACCACCAGAGACCTTGTAGCCGCCACCGCCAAATTTACCACCAGCGTGAAGGACCGTAAAGACTGTTTCAACCGCTGGACGACCTGTTTTCTCTTGGATGCCTACTGGGATACCACGACCGTCATCGACAACCGTAATGGAATTGTCAGGCTCAATAAAAACTTGAATATGAGTGGCAAAACCAGCCAGCGCCTCATCAATAGAGTTATCAACTATTTCCCATACCAAATGATGCAAGCCCTCTTTAGAGGTTGAGCCAATATACATCCCTGGGCGCATACGCACCGCTTCAAGTCCTTCTAGAACTTGAATCTGACTAGCATCATATTCTTGTGCTTTTTCTTCGAAATTTTTTAATTCATCAGTCATCTATGTCACTATCTCCAATAATGATTTATGGCCATCAACAAGTAAGGTGTCCATACCTGCCGCTTTTCCAGCCTCAATATCTATCTGGCGGTCACCAATGACCAAGCCGTGTTTAATATCGTATTTTTTTATTAAATAAAGGAAACTCTCAGGACTAGGCTTTCTCGCAAAACCATTTTCCGAAGTTACAATCTCTGTAAAGTAAGGAGTTATCTCTGCTTTATCCAGGATGTCTAGCACTAGATGGTTACGGTGGCTAACCAAAAAGTTACGCCCACCTTCAGCTACAATCTTAGCCAGAATCGCCTTAGCTCCTTCAAAAAGCACAGGTTCTTGCAAATGCTTAGCCTCTTCCTGCTTATATAGGGTGCGAAAATCAGCTATATCAGGTGCAAACATTCCAATAGCAGTACTGGTTGACACCTTAAGAGCATCATAGACTGCTTGAAATTCCGCCGTACGGTTAAATTGTTTCAAAGTTGCTTGAAAGGCTTGGGTTGACACCTGATAATTATCTAGTAAGGTACCACCCAAATCCCAGATATAATCTCCATAATTCATAACCTTAATTATAACATAAAAGGTCAGATTTTGCTTGTTTTTCACAGCTAAAAAGGCTTGGAAAACCAGTCCAAACCTTAATTTTTTAGCTTAAAATCAAACTAGCCACAATAGGGCTGATAAAGACGTATAAAATCCCTGTCACAGCTATAGATAATCCACCCATGGCACCTGCTACTTGGCCATATCTAAAGGCAGCTCCAGTACCTACGGCATGTCCAGTTCCTCCGAGAGCAAGCCCAATAGCTACCGGGTCCTTGATTCCCATTATTTTTAGAAAAACAGGACCTAGGACAGAGGTTAGAATCCCCGTAATGACAACGACTACTAGGGTAACGGTCGTAATCCCTTGCATTTTCTCAGAGATTCCCACAGCCATGGCCGTTGTTACAGACTTCGGAAAGAGGGAAATCGCTAGGAAATAATCCATCCCAAAAAGCTTAGCAATCAAGGCCGTGTAACTTGTATTGAGAACACAGGCCAAAGTCGAACCAATCAAGATACTCTTATAATGGTGACGCATGAGGTGGAGATTCTTATAAAAAGGAACAGCTAGGGCAACCGTTGACGGAATAATCAAGCTATTAAGGTATGACCCACCCACATAGTAATCCTTATATGAAATTCCTGTATAGTGCAAAATCAAGATAATCAAGGCAGTAGATACAAGAAGAGGTGTTGTCAATGGATTAGGAAAACGACGGTAAATCAAAAGCCCGATTGTATAGGCCAACACAGAAAGGGTTAAGCCAAACAAGGGTGTATTATAAAAATTAGCCACGTTTAACCTCCTTGTAGTCACCTTCGAAGTGTTTCTTGATAAAACCAACAACTACTGCAATCACTACAATATTAAGAACCAAGGCACCCATAATAATCAAAATAATAGGGACAATGTTATCAGAAATAGCATCCCATCGTTCCATAATACCGACACCTGCTGGCAAAAATAGAATGGTCATATTGGCTATTAAAAATTCTGCGACTGCATGAATATGACGCAAACGAATCCACTTGAGCTGCAGAGCAATCAAAAGCAAGAATAGACCAATAATACTTCCAGGTATGGGTAGTTTAAAAAAAGTTGAAATGGCTTCGCCGATAACGGCAAACAAACAAATCAACATGAATTGAACGTAGTATTTCACGAGTTGCCTCCTAGGTTTAATCACCTAATAGTCTACTCCTTTTTTCTTGGATTTCAAGAGTTTTCAGTAAATTCTTTTGAAAAATCCCTACCGTCCACCGGCTCCCTTTGAACAAGAAAAAACTCCAGCTCTAAGCTGGAGTAAATCACAGATGCCACCACCAAGAATTGAACTCGGAACGGAGCATTACCATTGCTCTATTATACCATTTAACTATAGCGGCAACTGTTTCTATCTTACCATATCACTGTTTACCGTGGCAAGACATTTTGCTTATTTTTTATAAATTTAAGTCTTGGTAAGGCGTACGGTAGCCAATTTGTAAAACCTTACCATCCTTAATCAAGATAGGACGTTTAATCAGCATACCATCTGAAGCTAAGAGATTTACGGCTTCATCTACCGATAAGGTTGGAAGTTTGTCCTTCAATCCTAAAGAACGGTAGGATTGTCCACTCGTATTAAAGAATTTCTTGAGCTCTAAATCTGACCCCTCTAGAAGCTCTTTTAAAAATTGAGCTGAAGGTGGATTTTCCTTAATGTTGATGGGCTCAACCTCAATACCTAATTGATTGAGTTCAGCTTTAGCCTTACGACAAGTGCTGCATTTTGGATATTCATAAAAAGTATACATGTTTTTCTCCTTTTCTATAGCATAAGCATGTTTCTACATCTTGTCAAACCTAAGCCCTTCCAAATGGAGTAAGAAACGCTTGGCAGCCTCTCCAGCAGCATAATTTCCTATATGACCGGTGCTAGGTAGGACACGGTGACAAGGAATAAGTATCAACCAAGGATTCTTACCAACAGCGGTTCCAACAGCCTGAGCTGAGTGACAAGAAAGCTGCTTACCAATCTGACCATATGATCTGCTTTGTCCATACGGAATCGCTCTTAAAGCCGACCAAACTTTTTGTTGGAAGTCTGTTCCTCGTTCAGCTAATGGAAGGATATTTGGGCTTGGATTTTCACCTTCAAAATAGGCCTGCAACCACTTCTTTGTCACTTCTAAAATAGGATTTGAGGTGTCTACTAACTTTTCCTCTTCAAGACCAGCTTGAAAATAATTTTGTCCTTCTAACCATATACCATAGAGGGCTTCCTCACTAGCCACCAAGGACAGGCGACCAAGGGGAGATACATAATACTGACGATAAAACATAGGTTCATTATAACAAAAAGACAGGAAACACATGTTCCTGTCAGCTTATTTTTGAATTATTTACCTTTAATCAAACGTACTCGTACGATATTGTCACTAGCCTCAAACTTAGCGACCAATTCATCAATCTTAGACTTGTCTGTTTCATCAAGGTCAAGAAGGGTATAAGCATACTCTCCCTTTGAACGGTTGATGATATTGTCAATATTGATATTAAAATCAGAGACCGCTGTTGAGATACGAGCCACAATGTTAGGCACGTTTTTATTAATCAAGGTGATACGATATGGAGCGCTCAAGGCTTGTTGTACACGTGGGAAGTTAACAGAATTGACAATTTCACCTGTTTCCATGAAGCGACGGATGGTTTGACCAGCCATAATCGCACAGTTGAGTTCTGCTTCACCTGTTGAACCACCGACATGCGGGAAGACTGTCACATTAGGTTTGTTAAGCAGTTCTTCTGTCCCAAAGTCCGTGATATAACGTTTTACTACACCTGTTTCCAAAGCATCAAAGAGCGCATCATTCTCTACCAATTCTGCACGGGCAAAGTTGATGATTGTTGTTCCTTTTTGCATGAGGTTAAAGGCGTCCGCATTGAAAGTACCTTTCGTATCAGGTGTCAACGGAACGTGAACGGTGATATAGTCACAGTTTTCAAAGATTTCTTTGAGATCAGAAACACGTCTGACATGGTGGGAGATATTCCAGGCAGCTTCAATAGAAACATATGGGTCGTAACCATAGACCTTCATTCCCAAACGGTAAGCATCATTGGCAATACGGGCACCAATGGCACCAAGTCCGATAACACCAAGTGTTTTACCAGCAATCTCACTACCTGCAAACTGTTTCTTACCTGCTTCGATTTGTTTAGGCACATCGTCACCACTAAGCGTATTAACCCAAGCATTGGCCGCAATATAGTCACGTGCTGAGAGCAAGATAGAAGCCAAAACAGCTTCTTTAACTGCATTAGCATTAGCTCCTGGAGTATTGAAGACAACAATTCCTTTTTGAGTGGCTTCAGCGACTGGGATATTGTTAGTACCAGCACCGGCACGAGCAATGGCTTTCAAATTTTCAGGGAAAACTGTATCATGGAGATTTTGACTACGAATGATGTAAGCATCCGGATTTTTCGCTAAATCACCATCAATTTGAAAATGATTTCCAAGTTCCTTCAAACCAATCTGGTTAATATTGTTATACGTTTTTACACTAAATACCATAATTTTATTCCTCTTGAATCAATGTATACCATGATGGGTTGCCTCATCAACTTCTTGATAGAAGGCCTTTTCCCTCTTGGTTTTGATTTTCTGATAGGCAAGTCGTTCCCCGTCAATAGGAACCTTGCCACAATAGGCATAACCTAGCTTCTCCAAAATATGCTGCATGACAAGGTTCTTTTCATGCGTGTCGCAACGAAAATCATGAGCGTCAGTTCCCTCAATAAGACCTTGAATAAAGGTTTGAGCGACCCTTTGACCTGTAACCTCAGTCAAAACGGCAATCCTATGAAAAGTAATGTAGCGCTTATTGTGATGCTTCCAATCACCGTCATAGATTTTGTCGTAAGCAGGGTCTCCATCAGTAACCACCGCAGCATAAGAAACAATTTGACCGTCAATGATACCGACATAGGCTTGTCCTTTGAGGACATCATCAAAGATGGTTTCTTCAGTAGGGTAACCATCAGCCCCTTGCCATTGGGAACTGCCAGCTTCTGCTAGAGCAGCTCTGGCACTCTCAATAACCGTCATGATGGGCTTAATTTCATTTGGAAAGGCTTGTCTAATTTCCATCTCTTTACCTAATTACTTATTTTCAGCTTCAAATTTCTTCATAAAGTCGATCAAATCAAGGACACCTTGGCGTGGAAAGGCGTTATAAACACTGGCACGCATACCACCAACTGAACGGTGACCCTTGATATTCTTGAAGCCAAGAGCATCTGCTTCTGCTACAAATTTAGCATCCAAGTCTTTACTTGGCGTGACAAATGGAATGTTGCAGACAGAACGATCCTTGGCATCTTTAACAGGATTGGTGTAAAAATCAGATGACTCGATATAATCATAAAGAAGACCTGATTTTTCACGTTGAATTTCCGCCATCTTATCTACGCCACCAATTTCATTTTTAACCCAGTCAAAGACGAGTTTTGAAATATAAATACTGAAACATGGTGGTGTATTGTAAAGTGATCCTGCTTCAGCTTGAATACGGTAGTCCAACATAGCAGACAATTGTGGTTGGTCGTTAAGGAAGTCTTCACGGACGATAACCACTGTCACACCAGCAGGTCCAATATTTTTCTGAGCACCAGCATAGATAAGGGCAAAATCTTCAACGTTATAGCGAGCAGCCAAAATATTTGAAGACATATCAGCTACAATTGGCACACCATTGGTATCAGGCAAATCATAGATAGCTGTTCCTTCAATGGTATTGTTAGTAGTCAAGTGAACATAGGCAGCTTCTGGATCAATCGTTGAAGGATCAAAACTTGGAATATGATCGTAAACAGTATCCTCAGATGACGCCAAAAGAATTGGTTCAAAAGGAATGGTTTTTGAAAGTTTAACAGCTTCTGTATAAGCTTTTTTACCCCATGAACCACCTACAAGGTAGTAAGCTTTCTTACCTTGAGCGAGGTTCAGTGGTAGCATTGAGAATTGTGTAGAGCCGCCACCTTGCAAGAAAATAACCTTATAGTTATCAGGAATAGCCATAAGCTCACGAAGTGTCGCTTCCGCATCTTTAACGATTTTGTCAAATTCTGGAGAACGGTGGGACATTTCTAGCACGGACATACCGGAATCTTGGTAGTTAAGCAATTCAGCTTGCGCTTTTTCAAGCACTGGTTTTGGTAATGTAGCAGGTCCTGCTGAGAAATTATAAATTGTCATAAAGACACCTCCAAAATTTTAATGGTCCCATTATAGCGAATTTTCTGAATATTGTAAAGTCCTAAGAGCAAAAAACGAACGGAATTGCCCGCTCGTCACAAAAAAGTTAGGTATTTTATGTATATTTTTGCTGCCATTTTATTTTAGTATCCGTTATCTCTGTTTAAGGAAATAAGCCGCACCAATCAAATTAGCACCATTATGGTGATGGCAGGCGACAATTTTAGGTCGTTTAATAATTTTTCCGATAAAGTCTATCTCATGGCGAACCTTATCAAACTGGCGGTTGACCTCCTCAATCAGAACCGGCTGAGCTGAAATACCACCTCCAAGAACAAAGATTTCCATATCAAAGATGGATTGAAGATTTAGAATAGTAATGGCTAAGCTTCGACAATAGGCCTCAAAAATTGGATAAACAGCTTCATCTCTAGCATTGATTGCCTTAAAAGCTTCACGACCATCTTTTAAATCAGCATTACCCAACACTTCATTAACCCTAGTAATGAAACCAACAGCTGAAAGAGTTGTTCCTCGCATTTGTGAAGGATTAACTTTTTCCATTTGAACTGGAAGAAGAAATGTTAACTCAGCCGCTTGAAAGTGACTTCCTTGAAAAAGTTTACCATTAATAATAAGACCACCACCTAGACCTGAACCCAAAACAAGGGCTGCACCGTTGGTCACTCCCTGTAAATGCCCCATCGCCAGCTCGCCTAAAGCTGCTGCTTTCCCATCATTAAGAGCCGTGACTGGTAAATGATACTTGGCTTCAAGGATGTCTTTGATACGAAAACCGTGGAAGAATCGCAACAAGCCTCCGTGATAAATAACACCCTCATCAGTATCTACTGTCCCAGGAACACTGATAGCAATGCCCGTTAAGGCTACTTTAACCGACGTTACCAAATAGTCAATCACATCAAGGGTTTGATTCAAGGTTTGTGGAGATGATTGCGTTGGTAGACTCTTTTCAAGGGCAAACTCCTCCGAAACAAGGGCAGACTTGACCTGAGTTCCGCCAAAATCAATCGCTAAAATAGTCATAGATACCTCCTCAGATTCTTTTTCGCCATTATATCACATGTAGCTAAGACTAGAAAAAACGGTCCCAAAATGCTACTATGAGAATACAAAATTAGATAAAAGGAGTCTCTCACATGACTAAATTCCTACACACTTGTGTTCGTGTTAAGGACCTAGAAGCTTCACTAAACTTTTACCAAGACGCTCTTGGTTTCAAAGAAGTCCGTCGTAATGATTTTCCAGAATATAAATTCACGCTTGTCTACATGCAACTCGAAGACGATCCTGATTACGAGTTGGAATTAACATACAATTACGATCATGAAGCTTACGACCTTGGAAATGGTTATGGACACATCGCTGTTGGTGTTGATGACCTAGAAGCTACACACCAAGCCCACAAAGAAGCTGGCTACACTGTCACTGATCTCTCAGGTCTTCCTGGTAAACCAAAAATGTACTATTTTATCACTGATCCAGATGGCTATAAGATTGAAGTTATCCGCTTGGCTCAGTTCTTAGAAAAATAAACAAAAAAAGTCAGATTATCTCAAATCTGGCTTCTTTGTTTGCTTACTATTTATCTGTCTTCAAGGCTGACAGAATTTGGGTACGAATATCATCTACTCCATTTGGATTATTCGGTAAGAATAAGGTTTGATTACCTTTAACAGCAAAGGTATTAAGGGTATCTAAATATTGGTTGGTCAAGAGAATAGACATAATCTGCTCTTCAGACATACCCACATTAGCTTCTTTCAATTCAGCAATAGATTCAGCCAAACCATCAACGATGGCCTTACGTTGTTGGGCAATACCTACCCCATGAAGGCGGTCTTTTTCAGCTTCGGCTTCGGCTGCTGTGACAATCTTGATTTTATCCGCTTCTGCCAATTCTTGGGCTGCTACACGCTTACGTTGGGCAGCATTGATTTCATTCATAGACTGTTTAACTTCAGCATCAGGTTCAACCTTAGTAATCAAAGTCTTCACAATGATATAACCGTAGGTTGTCATTTCTTCAGCCACTTGGTGTTGTACTTCAAGGGCAATTTCATCTTTCTTCTCAAAAAGCTCATCAAGTGTCAATTTAGGAACGGATGAACGAAGGGCATCCTCAATATATGACTTAATTTGAGCCTCTGGACGCATGAGTTTGTAGTATGCATCGGTCACATTTTGCTCATTAACACGGTACTGTGTAGCAACATTCATCATGACAAAGACATTGTCTTTGGTCTTAGTTTCCACTACAATCTCGCTTTGAAGCAAGCGTAATTGAATACGTGCGGCAATTTTATCGATACCAAATGGCAGACGCATATGGATACCACTCGTTGCAATTTTTTGATAGCGTCCAAAACGTTCAACAATAGCTACTGACTGCTGACGAACGACATAAAGCATACTGATGAGAATTCCCATGAGAATTAGGAAGGAGATCAGTAAAAAGAGAAGTGCTGCTTGCATGTTAAGTCCTCCAAAATAAACATTATAAATTCCTTTGCCTTATTATAGCACAGCAATACAATTATTCAAGAAAAACAAATCTTCTTTTTGCTCCCTTCATAGACATTAGCCAAAGCCCCTATGATTCTTATGGAAATGAGGATTAATAAGCGATATTTATTGGCATTAGTAAAGAGGCTGAAACGATAGTGTTTCAGCCTCTCATTATTTTTGAAATAAAAGCATTTGAAGAATTGTTTTACTTTGAATCTAGCACTTAAACTTAGAAGGCTTATTTACGATACATCTTAACTTGAAGGAAAATATCGTTATAGATGCCTAGCCATTTTTGGCCTAGATTATCATAGACTTCTAGGTTTTTGATTGTTGACTCTGATGGATAGAAGGCTTTATCATCAGTAATCCGCTTTGGAAGCAAGGCTTTGGCTGCATCGTTAGGTGTTGCATAACCGATGTATTCGGCATTTTGAGCTGCATTCTCTGGCTTAAGCATGAAATTGATAAAGGCATAAGCCTCTTTTTTGTGCTTAACTGTCTTCGGGATAACCAGATTATCAAACCAAAGATTTGAGCCCTCAGAAGGAACAACATAACGAAGATTCTCATTTTTATCAAGCATCTCACTAGCTTCACCTGAGAAGGTTACTCCGATAGCAGCATCACCTTGAATCATGTATCCCTTCATTTCATCGCCTACAATAGCTTTGATATTAGGAGTTAAACTATTGAGCTTGGTCTCCGCCAAACGCAATTCCGTCATGTTCTTGGTGTTCAGACTGTATCCCAAGCTATTAAGTGAAAAGCCAATGACTTCACGTGCCCCATCAACTAGCATAATTTGGTCTTTGTAATCAGGCGACCAGAGATCATTCCAATGCTGAGGAGCTTTTTTTACCAATTTTGTATTATAGACAATGCCGACAGTCCCCCAGAAATAAGGAATGGAATAATCATTGTGAGGGTCGAAACTAAGTCCCTTGAAGCTTGAGCCAATTTGATCAAAGCCATGGATTTTAGATTTATCCAATTTCACCAACAGGTTTTCCTTAACCATTTTATCAATGGTATAGTCTGACGGTACAGCAATGTCGTAGGTAGTCCCCCCCTGCTTAATCTTGGTATACATGGCCTCATTGGAATCAAAAGTTTCATACTGAACTTTGATGCCTGTTTCCTTGGTGAACTTGGTCAAGAGATCAGGATCAATATAGTCCCCCCAGTTATAAATCACTAATTTATCAGAGGCACTTCCTGTGTGACTTTGCATATAGGCAGAAATTCCCCAAAGGACAAGTATAATGGCTACAATCCCTAGTAAAAATTCATAGAGTCTACGCATCTTGCTCCTCCTTTTTCTCCTTGGTAATCAAGTAATAGCCAATAACCAAAAGGATAGAGAATAGGAAAACAACGGTTGAGAGGGCATTGATTTCCAAAGAAATTCCCTTACGAGCACGTGAGTAAATCTCCACAGCAAGTGTTGAAAAACCATTACCTGTAACGAAGAAGGTCACGGCAAAGTCATCCAAAGAATAAGTAAAGGCCATAAAATAACCAGCGATAATTCCAGGTGTCAAGTATGGTAGCATTACCTCTCGCAACATCTGCCACTGGGTCGCACCCAAGTCATAGGCCGCATTTACCATATCACGATTCATTTCCTTGAGACGTGGTAAAACCATGAGAACCACAATTGGAATTGAAAAGGCGATGTGGCTTAGCAAAACAGAGACGAAACCGAGCTGAAAGCCAATTAAGGTAAATAGAATTAAGAAACTGGCACCAATCATAACGTCAGGTGCAACCATGAGCACGTTATTTAGAGATAAAATCCCCGTTTGCTGCCTCTGTTTGCTCTCATAGATAAAGATAGACCCGAAGGTACCAATGAGTGTCGCTAAGAGAGCACTAAGAAAGGCTAAGAAGAAGGTTTGAGCCAAAATCAACATGAGTCGACTATCTGAAAACATACTCTGATAATTATCCAGCGTAAAGCCTTTGAATTGATTCATATCGCCACCACTATTGAAAGAATAGGCGATTAAATAAAAGATAGGCAAATAGAGGATAACAAAGACAAAAACGAGATAGAGATTTGCAAATTTTTTCATTGACGTCTCTCCTTCGTTAACCACATAGTCGCAATCATAGCAGCAATGAGAACAACCCCAATGGTTGCCCCCATCCCCCAATTTTGCGTTGTGAGGAAGTGCTGTTCAATAGCCGTTCCTAGTGTAATCACTCGGTTACCACCAATCAAGCGTGTCAACATAAAGAGACTGAGACTAGGAATGAAGACTGACTGGACACCAGAGCGTACCCCATTGAGCGATAAGGGAAAGATAACCTTAGTAAAGGTCTGCCAATCATTAGCACCCAAATCCTTGCTCGCATTAACGATATTTTCATCCAAATCATCTAGGGCATTATAAATCGGTAGAATCATAAATGGTATTTCGATGTAGCTGGCTACAAAAATAAAGGAGAAATCCGTAAAAAGGATTTGCATAGGTGCAATACCAAAGAAACCAAGAAAGGCGTTAATCCCACCTTGTTGACCAAAAATCCCCATAAAGGCATAAGCTTTAAGAAGGAGATTGATCCAGGTTGGCAAAATGACAAGCATTAACCAAAGCTGTTTATGCTTGAGTCTCGTCAAAAGATAAGCCGTAGGATAGGAAATGAGGAGAGTGACTATAGTAATAATAGCCGCATAAAGAACCGAGTTGAAGCTCATCCTCAAGTAGGTCCAACTGGAAAAGAAGGTCCCGTAATTATCTAAAGTAAAGTTGCCACTGATATCAAAGAAAGACTGATACAAGAGCATGAGCACTGGAGCGACCACAAAAAGCAGAAGCCAAAGTAGGTAGGGTACCGAAAAGAGGCTAGCTGTTTTCTTCATGGCGCTCCTCCTCAATGGCATTAATCAAGCCATCTTCATGCTCTTCCATTTCCACATATTCTTCAATACGGGCATCAAATTCTTCTTCTGTCTCATTGAGACGCATGATGTGAATATCTTCAGGCGTAAAATCAAGACCGATAATCTCACCCTCAATAGCCTTACGGGTCGAGTGGATCATCCATTCATTGCCAAGATTATCATGAGCAATAATTTCATAGTGAACCCCACGGAAAAGTTGCGTTTCCACTCGAACTTGCAGCTTCCCTTCTTCAGGAAGCGTGATTTGTAAATCTTCAGGACGGATAACCACTTCAACAGGTTCGTTAGGACGCATTCCTCCATCTACAGATTCAAAGCGTTTCCCATTGAACTCAACCAGATAATCCTCAATCATCACGCCAGGAAGAATGTTGGATTCTCCAATAAAAGTAGCTACAAAGTGGTTGATAGGCTCATCATAGATATCAACAGGGGTTCCTGACTGAACAATTTCCCCATCATTCATAACAAAAATCCAATCCGACATAGCCAGGGCTTCTTCTTGGTCGTGGGTAACAAAGACAAAGGTAATCCCTAGTCGCTGCTGCAATTCACGCAACTCGTATTGCATTTCAGTACGTAGCTTCAAATCCAGTGCTGACAGAGGCTCATCTAAAAGGACCACTCGTGGTTGGTTGATAATCGCACGGGCAATGGCCACCCGTTGACGTTGTCCACCAGATAATTTTTGAATTGAGCGCTTTTGATAACCATCTAGTTGAACCATTTTCAAGGCTTCTTCTACACGCTCTTCAATCTCCTTTTTAGGGACCTTTTTTAACTTAAGCGCAAAGGCCACATTGTCAAAGACATTCATATGTGGGAAGAGGGCATAAGATTGGAAAACGGTGTGGACATCCCTTTTATTGATAGGGATATCATTGATACGTTTTCCATCTAAAAGGACGTCACCACTGGTCGCATCTAAGAGGCCAGCAATGATATTCAAAATGGTTGATTTCCCAGAGCCAGAAGCTCCAAGAAGAGTATAGAATTTTCCTTCTTCTAGTTCGAAGTTGATGTCTTTTAAAACTTGTGTGCCACTGTCTTCAAACACTTTTGAGACGTTTTGAAAGGCAATAATCGGATTAGTCAATTGTCATAAGTCCTCCATAAAAATTAAATATAAGATAGGGGTTAAATTAGTTAAGCTTATCACCAATGATACGAACTTCAGGTTCTAAGGTAACTCCAGAATTTTCCTTAACCTTGGCAATGACATCGGCGATAAGATCCTCATAATCTTTAGCTGTTCCTTGATCCACATTGACCATGAAACCGGCATGCTTGGTTGAAACTTCAACACCACCGATACGATGTCCCTTAAGATTAGCTTCCGTAATAAGCTGACCAGCAAAGTGGCCTGGTGGGCGTTTAAAAACAGAACCACATGAAGGGTATTCGAGAGGTTGCTTAAGTTCACGTAAGTGATTGAGGCGATTCATTTCATTCTTAATTTGATGATAGTCACCTGGATGGAGATTAAACTTAGCTGAGATAACAACTTCACCAGTCTCCTGAAGAACCGAGCGACGGTAACCAAAACGCATGTCACGTGCCGCAATGGTACGAATATCACCGTCTTTTGTCAAAACCTGAGCAGAAACCAAGATATGAGCAATCTCTCCACCATAGGCCCCAGCATTCATGAATACAGCACCACCAACACTACCAGGGATGCCTGCTGCAAATTCAAAACCAGTCAAGCTTTGGAAACGAGCCACCTTTGTTGTCGCAATCAAATTAGCACCCGCTTCTGCTTCAATTTGATAACCGTTTACTGCAATACCGTTAAGCTTGTCAAACATAATCACAAAGCCTCGGATGCCGCCATCACGGACAATCAAATTACTAGCATTTCCAAGAACCATCCAGGGAATCCCTTGCTTATTAGCAAATTTGACAATACGAGAAAGCTCATAACGATTACGTGGAAAGGCCAAATAATCTGCTGGTCCACCAACCTTGGTATAGGTGTAACGTTTTAAGGGTTCATTGAAACGAATATCAATTCCCACTAAATCTTTTTTTAATTCATCAAGCATATTTTTTCCATACTTTTCTATTCTTTTTATTTCTTCGTAGGCATTGTGATAGGCTTCCCTATCATTAAAGGCAGAACCTACAAATGTGTTACTATTTTCCCCTCGAACATCGAGGAAAAATACAGCAAAAGCCAAGATTAATTATAGCAAAAAATCCCCATCTTGACGACAAGGAATTTTAGTAAAAACTAGTCCGAAGTCACGAATTTGTGAACATCATTAGTGTCTAATTGACTCAAATAATTTTCGTAGGTTTGACCAGTTTGAGGCTCAACTAAGTCCTTTGCAATTTCTAGCAGAGGAACCAAAACAAAGGCTCTCTGAGTCATGAAAGGATGTGGTACTATCAGATGCTCAGTCTCCCAAATTTCCTGTCCATAGAGAAGAATATCAATATCCACAGTCCGGGGTCCCCAATGCTCATGGCGAACGCGATCCAAGTCTTTCTCAATGGCCTGACAAGCACTGAGTAGGCTTTCAGCTGGCAACTGCGTTTCTAATGCCAAGGCGAGGTTTAAAAAATCAGCCTGATCTGTTAGCCCCCAAGCGGCTGTTTCGTAATAAGAGGACACGGCTTCAACCTCAGTATCAGTCAACTGCTTCAAGGCTTTCACAGCTCTTTGGAGATAGCCTTGGCGGTCGCCCATGTTAGACCCCAAACTCAAGTAAACTTTTGTCATCGGCTACGCTCCAACTCAATTCCCACACTCTTGTAATGTCCGTTAATAGGTGGATTCTCCTTAGAAATACGAATCTTAATGGCTTGGATAGGGCCAAATTGAGCAAATAAATCTTCGCAAATAGCACCAGCTAAACGCTCAATTAAGCTATACTTTACTTCTTCCACCTGTCTCTTCACAGCCTCAAAAACCAAGCCATAATGAACAGTATCTGCTAGTTCATCACTTCGTGAGGCCTTGACCAAATCAACTGCCAATTCCAAATCCACCACAAAAATCTGTCCTAGGGTTTGTTCTTCAGCAAAAGCACCATGATAGCCATAGAAACGGCAACCATTCAAAATTATTTTATCCATTTACTCTCCTTTAGACGACTAAACTTACCCTTATTCTAGCATAAAACAGCTAAAAAGTTACGCTCTAATTCGTATGATTTTTTAGACAAAACAGAGACTTTTGTCACTTTATTCAATGCAAACGCTTGCACAATTATTCTTATTTGATAAAATAAAGGTGCAGAGGTTAAATAACCTACTGCTACAACATCTATGACTTTCTCAATGAACAAGGAATTAACTATGACAAATCAAACTGTAATGCAATATTTTGAATGGTATCTTCCAAGCGATGGACAACATTGGAATCACTTGGCTGAAGATGCCCAACATCTCTCAGACCTTGGTATTAGCCATGTTTGGATGCCACCTGCTTTTAAAGGCACTAATAAAGATGATGTCGGTTACGGAGTCTATGACCTCTTTGACCTAGGCGAATTCGATCAAAAGGGGACTATTCGCACTAAGTACGGTTTCAAAGATGAATATCTCAATGCTATTAATCGCCTCAAAGACGTTGGTATTGTACCCATGGCTGACGTCGTCCTTAATCACAAGGCGGCAGCGGATAAACTCGAGACCTTCGAAGTGGTCGAAGTTGACCCAGAGGATCGTACAAAAGAAATCAGCAAGCCTTTTGAAATTGAAGGGTGGACACATTTCACATTTGATGGTCGTCAAAAGGCCTACAACGATTTTGAATGGCACTGGTACCACTTTAACGGGACGGACTTCGATGCCAAACGTAATAAAAGTGGTATCTATCTTATCCAAGGTGACAACAAAGGTTGGGCTGAAAACGACTTGGTAGACAACGAAAACGGTAACTTTGACTACCTTATGTATGCCAATCTAGACTATAAGCATCCTGAAGTCATTGAAAATATCTACAGTTGGGTCGACTGGTTCGTTCAAACAACTGGAGTCCTCGGTTTCCGCATGGATGCCGTCAAACATATTGACTCTTTCTTTATGCGTAATTTCATCCGTGACGTCAAAGAAAAACAAGGGCAAGACTTCTATGTCTTTGGGGAATTTTGGAATGCCAAGGAAGAAGATAATAATACTTATCTCGAAAAAACTGAAAACCGTTTTGACCTTGTGGATGTTCGCCTTCATAACAACTTATACGATGCTAGCCTGGAAGGGGCCGATTACGATTTGACGACTATTTTCGATCAAACATTAGTCAAAAATCACCCAGAGCATGCGGTAACCTTCGTAGAGAACCACGATACCCAACGTGGACAGGCTCTAGAATCAACTGTTGAAGAATGGTTTAAGCCAGCTGCTTACGCTCTTATTCTACTTCGTGAAGATGGTCTTCCTTGCCTGTTTTATGGGGACTACTATGGTATCGAAGGGGAGTTTGCTCAGGAAAGTTTCCAAGAGGTCTTAGACACCCTACTTTACGCTCGTAAAGAATTAGCTTACGGAGAGCAAAAAGACTACTTTGACGACCCTAACTGTATCGGATGGACACGCTCTGGCAACGAAGGCGGTACTCCATTAGCCGTAACCATTTCTAATGATGTTGCTAACAGCAAAACTATGGAAATTGGTAGTGATTGGGCTGGACAAACCTTCCATGACATCCTTGGAAACTGCTCTGATACTGTAACTATTGATGAAGACGGATGGGGGGACTTCCCAGTTTCTGAAAAATCTGTCAGCGTTTGGACAATTCAAGACTAAGAAAAAAAGCTCGATTTGAGCTTTTTTTCGTTTCATAAAATTCCTGCGATAGTCTTGACAATATCACGATTGGCTTCAACATTATGGACACGAACAATTTGACATCCCTTGCTGACAGCATAACCAGATAGAGCAGCTGTTCCTTGATCACGGTCCTTGGCAGGAATATTTCCACCTAGGAGATAATCCACAACACGCTTACGAGAAATCCCAAAAAGAACAGGATACCCAAGCTCAACAACCTTGTCCAAGCCTTTAAGCAGATCTATATTGTGTTGGACATTTTTAGCAAAACCAAAGCCAGGATCAATCCAGATATTTTCCTTGGTTACACCAGCTTCCAAGGCAGCTTGCGCACGTTGATTGAGAAAGGCACAGACATCTTCAGTGACGTCATTGTAAATTTCTTCCTTTTGATTGTGCATTAGGATGATTGGCACGTCTTTCTCAGCAGCTAAAGCTAACATCTGACCATCATAAAGCCCTGCCCAGACATCATTAAGAATATCCGCACCTGCTTCAAGAGCAACTCTAGCAGTAGCTGTCTTGTAGGTATCAATACTGACGAGAACGTCATATTTTGCCTTAATAGCTTGTATAATTGGCACAATACGAGCAATCTCTTCTTCCTCGGTAACAAATTCTGCTCCGGGTCTTGTAGACTCACCACCCACGTCAATAATACTAGCCCCTTGAGCAATCATACGCTCAACCTGAGCTAGTGCATCTTCTATTGTGTCAAAATCACCACCGTCTGAAAAAGAATCTGGGGTGACATTCAAGATTCCCATAATGCAGGCCTTACCTGCAATTTCATGTTTACCAATAAACATTTTAACTCCTAAAAATCACGCATCAAAGAAAGAATTTCCTTACGTTCTTCACGGTCTTCTTTATAAAGGCCTTTAGCAACTGTTGTGATGGTCTTACTTCCTGGTTTCTTAATACCACGCATGGTCATACACATGTGTTCTGCTTCCACCATGACAAAAACACCTCGAGGATTAAGGGCTTCTTCAAGCGCTGTAGCGACTTGATCTGTCAGACGTTCTTGCAATTGTGGACGACGGGCCGCCACTTCAACAGCACGTGCTAATTTTGACAGTCCAGTCACCTTATCCCCACTTGGCAGATAAGCTACATGAGCCTTTCCATAAAAGGGAACCAAATGATGCTCACACATAGAGTAAAAAGGAATATCCTTGACAAGGACAACTTCGTCATGTACTTCTGAAAAGACTGCTGTAAACTGATTTTTAGGATCTTCATTTAAACCTGAAAACATCTCAGCATACATCTTAGCCACACGTTTTGGCGTATCCAAAAGACCTTCACGCTCAGGATTCTCACCCAAAGCTTCCAATAATTGATAGACTGCTTGTTCTACTTTTTCTTGATTTGCCATAATTTCCTCTTGAAACGTTATAGTACTATCTATTATAACTCATTTTGCTCGATTTTTCTTGCAAAAAATAAAATTGCTTAGCTGAATTCTAACTAAAAAAAGCGAAGACTCCCCGTCACATGGGGACTATCTTCGCTTGTCTTTATTTAATCTTTTAAGTGGTAAGAATATGATGAAATGACAATATTCTCACGCCATTTGAGATAATATTTCAATCGTAAACTCATCTGGTTGTGAAGCATGGTTTGCCATGATTTTTTCGGAACAAACTGTGGAATCATAACAGTCAGAGTCGCATTCTCCTTTTCAGCCTGAGTAGCCACTTCGTCTACATATTGAATAGTTGACTGCGTAATTGAACTGTAAGGTGATTGGATATGAACCATCTCGATTTCTGGGAAATATTTTTTAAACTCTTGTTCGGTTTCCTTGTCCTTATTCTCTGTATCTTTAGTAGACACATGCATAGCGATAACCTTATCACCAATAGAACGTGCATAAGAAATAGCACCAATATTAGCCTTTGTAACATTCCCCACCAAGATAAGGACAATATTGCCTTGATAATGATGTTCTTTGACTTGACCATCAATACGCAACTGTTGAGCAACCCCATTGTAATGTTTCTTAATCTTAAGGAACATCCACATCAAAATCGCAATAATAGGGAAGAATGGCCAAATATCTCCTAGACGGAAAAGAAAGAGAATGAGGACGATAGCATAACAAATTAGGGCACCTAAAATATTAGCTAAAGAGTGTTTCCAGAATCCCTTACCATATTCACGAATCCAATGGACAACCATCCCTGTTTGAGAAAGTGCAAAAGGAATGAACACCCCAATAGTATAAAGCGGAATCAACCGTTCCGTATTTCCTCGGAAAATGAATAAGAGGGTAATGGCCCCAATAGCCAGCGTCAAGATACCGTTAGAGTATCCCATACGTGCACCTTTTTCAAGATACATGTGAGGCATGTATTTATTCTTAGCCATATTAAAGGACAACATCGGAAAGGCTGAAAAACCAGTATTTGCTGCTACTGCAAGAATCATAGCAGTTGAGAATTGGAAGATATAGAATAAGATACTACCAATCCATGAATAGCCAAGGATTTCTCTAGCCATCTGTGCCAAAATTGTCACACCTGAATGAGGTGTAATGCCAGTCCACCAGTTTAGGAAGGTAATTCCGGCAAACATAATCCCCAAGATGCTTGACATGATAAAGAGGGTTGATGCAGCGTTTTTAGGCTTAGGTTTCTTAAAGAAAGGCACTGCATTAGAAATAGCTTCCACCCCTGTCAATGAAGCCGAACCTGATGTAAAGGCCCTTAAAATAAGAATCACTGACACACCTGTAATCGGTTGACCTAAATGGGCCGTAGCCGCATAAGGCATATGCCCCGTTAAGATCTGTAAGAAACCAAATCCTAATAAGAACATCGTTGAGACAATAAAGAGATAAACAGGAATCATCAGAGATTTTGCCGATTCACGCATTCCCCTGAGGTTCATCACCATCAAAACAAGCACCAAAATCATTGAGATTTCCAGATTATAGGGATGAAGTAAAGGAATAGCTGAGGTAATGGCATCCGCACCTGAGGCAACTGAAACGGCTACTGTCAACATATAGTCGACTAAGAGGCTACCTCCAGCTATCAAACCAAACTTAGGTGACAGATTTTCCGAAGTTACCATGTAGGCGCCACCACCCTGTGGATAGGCCTTAATGACCTGTCTGTAAGAAATAGTAAGGCTAGCCAAAAGGACTAGAACCAAAACCCCAATAGGGATAGACCACCAAATAGCAGCGCTTGATACAGCCATCAACACCAATACGACCTGTTCAGGACCATATGCGATAGATGATAGAGCATCACTCGACAACATGGCTAATGCTTGAACCTTAGATAATAAGTGATCATCACTGCTATTATCCTGGGTCAAGGGTTCACCTATTAAAATGTTTTTCAGACGTTGAAGCATTTTTTTCTCCTTACTTTTAAAACATATGGGGTATTATACGCCCCTAAGTCTTATCTTTCAAGTCTAAACGTTACTTTTTCGCTCTAAAAGCCATTTTCGAACTTGAGAAATAAAATAAAGAGATCCTGTAATCACATATAATTTGTCCTTATCCGCTGATACATGATTCTTGATCCAAGTTTGGAAGTCTGGAACCTTTTTGTAAGCAGCTGGGTACTTGTCCAATTTGACACTATTTGGATACTCAAAGCTGGTTACTGTCAAATCACCGACCGACTCTAACTGAGCCAACATACTATCAATAGGCTTGGTATCAATAGCTGCAAAAAGCAATTCAATATCCTTATCCGCATATTCTGATTTTAACAAATCAATCAATACCTTAACACTCTCGTTATTATGAGCACCATCTATCATGAGATTAGGCATCAAAAACTCTGTTCGGCCTAGCCAACTTGCATGAGCTAAGGCAGCCTTAATGAGGTCAGGAGTCACTTCTGGATAATCTTTTTGAAGTAGCAAAGAAGTCATGATGGCCAAACTAGCATTAGCCACCTGATGCTGACCAGCCATAGCCAATGAGATATTTTCTAGCTTTTGTTCCTCGTAAGCAAAATCAAAGGAATGACTTGTTCCGTTAGCTGTGAAATCTTTTCCTAACTCGTAGGTCTTAGCCCCTTCTTCATGCGCTTTCTTTTCAAAGACTGCTCGAACATCATCTCGCTCAGTCGCAAAAATAAAGGGAGCTCCATTTTTCAAAACACCAGCCTTTTCGGCCGCAATTTCAGCATGAGTATTTCCCAAAACCGCCTGATGATCCAGACCAATAGATGGACAAATGACCGCTAGAGGACTAAATAGATTAGTCGAATCATGCAAGCCGCCCATTCCAGCCTCTATAAATGCAATATCCACAGGATGGACTTGTCCAAAGTAGAGAAACATCAAAACTGTGATAATCTCAAACTCTGTCGCATTTTCATGCTCTGTCTCTTTTGGTAGACGCTCAACTACAGGCTTAACACGTTCAACCAAGCTAAGCAAATCCTCTTCTGAAATCATACGACCATTGACAGAAATCCGTTCCTTAAAATCAATAATGTAAGGCGAGGTAAAGGTTCCAACTTCATAACCTGCTTGACTAAAAATCGTTTGTAGGGCATTTACCGTAGACCCTTTTCCATTAGTTCCAACGATATGCACAGCCTTCAAATTGTCTTGTGGGTTTCCTAGTTCTTCAAGCATCCAGGCCATACGTTCCAAACCTGGCTTAATGCCAAACTTCAACTGACCGTGAATCCACTCTAACGCTTCTTGATAAGTCATTCTTGCTCCTTCTTTCAGATTAATCTTTGATTTAGGCATTATGTTTAACCCTCACATTATACAAAGGACTTAAAGGGTTAACCAAAAAATGCAAAAAAGACAACCCTAAGGTCGTCTCTTAAGCATTCTCTTTTTCGTCAATAACAAGACGAACCTTCTTACCTTGAGTAGGTACCGAATAGACAATCGCTCTTATCGCCGTAATAGTACGTCCTTTTTTCCCGATAACACGCCCAATGTCTGCTGGGTCGAGGTCAAGATGGTACTCCAAAAACTCAGAGCCATCAATAATTTTAATGGTCAACTGATCTGGTGAAGCAATTAAAGGTTTAACGATAGCGATAATAAGATTTTCAATGGTATCCATAGGCTAAAAAATTATTTTGAGAATTTTGATTCGTGGAATTTCTTCATAACGCCTTCTTTTGAAAGGATGTTACGAACTGTATCTGAAGGTTGTGCACCTTTAGACAACCATTCAAGAATACGATCTTCTTTGATTGTTACTTGGTTTTCTTCAACGAGTGGGTTGTAAGTACCAACTGTTTCGATGAAACGTCCATCACGTGGAGCACGTGAATCTGCAACGTTAATACGGTAGAAAGGTTTTTTCTTAGAACCCATACGAGTCAAACGGATTTTTACTGCCATTTTGTAATATCTCTTTTCTTTAGTTTTTTATTATGGTGGAGGCATTAATCACCTCTCGACCTTATCTAGTATACCATAACATTTTTATGTGTCAAGAAAAAAACTTGACAGACTCAAATTTTCAACAAAAAAAGTTAGAGACAACCTCTAACTCACTTTTTACCTATTTTTTGCTTGTAGTCTTATGATTTTTTTCGTAAGCCACTTTTGCTTCAGCATATTCAGCTTCTAAGCCTTTAGCTGTCGCTTTTGAGACCTTCTCATAAGTATCACGGCTAGTCAGTTTACCATCTTCATTATAGGTAGAAACAACCAAGGTATCCTTATTAACAGTATACGACTTGGTTCGTTTTCCTTTGCGATAAAGTCTATAGTTATCTACATTATCCGAAATATAGTAATCCACTAAGTTCTTATCGGCATTTGGATAAAGTTCTGAGACCACCCGAGTCAACTCACGCTTAAATTCTGAGACTTCCTTGGTATAGGTAATAGACTTATTCCACTGATCAACAACTTGATACTCCTTCAGATAATCTGAAGCCGTAAAAGTAGGCTGGTCCTCCTTACCCTTAGTATAGAAGTAAGAATGTGTCTGTAGATTATTGGAATGGTCAACCTTAAGGAAAGAGACATAAATTTCATTATTGTTTTCATGTTCCTTAAGAGCATTGGTTAACTTGCCAGAATTTTCATCCAAGACTTTTGACGTTTTTAATTCCCAAGTCCCCTCAATGTTACCTGAAGCGTTACGCCAAAAGCCATAAACACCACCAATCAACAGCATCAAAACAACAGCAATAAGGCTAGAAATCAAGGCCCCTTTACCCCAACTTTTTGCCTTCTGTGATTTTTTGTCAATGTTCTGAACACTTTCTAGAAGACGAATCTGACTTTCCAATTTCTTTTCTAGTTTGATTACAGTCTGATCTTCTTTGGACTTGACTTTATCAGCAAGCTTTTCGGCCTTTTTCTTATCACGAGCAGCCTGACGAGCAATTTTCTTGGCCTCTTTTTCTTCTTTTCGGTTGGCTTTTTTCAAGTCCTCAGAACTGTCATGATATTGTGATTCATTGCTGAACACTGGAATATCCTGAATAGTTGCACTCGCAGCACTTGCTGAATGGCTTACTGAATCCAGACGTGTTGGCGCATAACTAGCCAACCGTTCTTTAGCTTCAGCGACACGTTGACGCTGTTCTTCTTCCTTTTGAAGAACCTCAGCTTCACGACCTGATTGAAGCGTCTTCACTTGGAGAGCACTTTCTTGGGATAGCGCTTTTCTCTTTTCTTGAGCCGCATTAGCTAGGGCCTCTTGTGCGCCGTTACGCTCTTTTTGAGACTGGGCTAGTGCTTTTGCGGTTGCAGTTTCTCCATCTAATGATTGATCAGGCGATGCTTGTCCTTGATCAGACGGTGCTTGATTAGTTACTTGGCTTGAGTCTGACTCCTCAGAGAGGATAAACTCTCCTCTTTCTAGAGCCTCTTTAAAATCAATAGGCCTCGGCTTTCGCCCATTGACAGCCTCGAAGTATTCTAACCATTCGTCTTTCAACATAATAAATCCCCCTAAATTAAAAAACACATGATTAACGTTACTATTTTAACATATTTCAAAACATAAAAATAGGGACTAACAAGAATTCTAAAAACTCTTATTAAATCCCCAATTAATCTTGTTTTGGTGTAACGGACAATAACTGCACAAAACGGTGCTGTGCTGACTCCGTTTCGAGTGACACATTGTCATATCTGAAGAGAATTTCTTCGATATTTGCTAAGCCTAAACCACGACCTGTTCCCTTGGTCGAAAATCCTCTTTGCTTCAAAGGAGCTATGTCAATAGAAGCTTCCTTAGTGGAATTTTCAACAGCAATTACCGACTGCCCCTCCATCTTAAAGATAGCAATAGACAACTTTGGTGTTTCTGACAGAACAGCTGCCTCAATAGCATTATCGCAGAGGATTGATGTAATAGTAATCAAGTCCAAGACACGCATATCTGTGAAGAAAACACCTTCTTCGACCTCAACATGACAATGAATTCCCTTATCAAACGCCTCAGCCAGTTTAGAAGATAACAGGCTCTTGAGTGGCATATTGGTTACATGTGTTAGTTTCGCCAAATCAAATTTCTGTTGCTTCAAATCTGATGCTGAATCTTTAAGGACAGTGTCATAAATCATCTTGATCTGGTCAATATCTCTCATCTGTATCGCCTCACTAAGCGAAATCAGAACATTGGTATAATCATGACGAAAACCACGTAGTGTTTCATAAAGGCTCTCAACTTGCTCAGAATACTTTTCTAAATCATCCAAGTGACGACGATTTTCTTTTCGACGCTGATTTTCAAAGTACTCATCTGCATACTTATTGACACTATATACAGCAAAAAGGATAGATGCAAAACCAACTAAGGTTACGATAGGACCAGCATAGTAGAGTGAAAAGAATTGCGAAGCTACAACCACAGCATAGTTAAAAATCACATAACTAATCAAGATAAAGTTAGTGAAAAACATAATTCGACTAAACTTACGGTCTCTCTCCAAGACCCTTAAAGATTTAAAGTCAATATTAAGGAGCTTGGAAAGAGCAACAAAGGTTGGAACAATTAGAAGGTCAAAGAAAATAAAATAAAGGTAACTCTTGTTGAGAAAATCTGAAGTGATATTAAAGGCTGGCATCAAGAAATAAGAATAACCATTAAATATCAACAGATAAATGACTAAAGGGTAGAAGGCATAGAAGGCCAACATATTGGCCGTTCTTTCCTTGCCAAAGAAATAGGCATAGAAAAGAAGATAGAAAGGCGTCATAAAGGACAAGCCGACCCCGAAAGAGGAACCGAGTAATCCTCCTAGGAATTCTACTAAGAAAGCCAAGGGGAGAATCAGTCGGGGAACTCTAACCAAACTGGTCTGTTCATAAATCCATTGTATGACGATAAAATGCAAAAGATACTCTAATGCAATTTGAAAATCAATCATCATATGATAGTTAGCCACCTCCTTCTAGTCATGATAGGTATATGATAAAAGCCACGCTACTATTTTATCACAATTCCCGTCAATAGATGAGATAAAACTGAATAATCATCTCGGTTTTCAGAAAATTTTTAATAACCATTAGAGAAGAAGGATAGGCTAGATACTTTAACGATTTTTCAATCGTTCCAAAAGTTCTTTTTTACGTGTTCGCGAAAGGAGGCAAGACTCATCGTCATCAAAGAAAACCATATTAGCTGTACGATCCACACTTGTCACATTGCTGACATTAACGACGAAAGAGCGGTGGGTTTGGAAGAATATATCATCCAGTTTTGCCACCTCTGCAATTTTCCCATAAAATTCAACCAGGTTTGTCTTGGTATGGGCAATCAACTTATGTGGAACAGGAGCTGTCTCAATATACAAAATGTCATTATAAGGAATACTGACATCATTTTTATCCGTTTTAACAGTGAGACTCTGTGTCTTCGTTTCTTGCTCAACCTGTGACTGGGCAAAATCCAAAAGCTCTACCAAAGCTCTCTTGAGATCCATATCTTCCATGGATTTATCCACAAAATCAAGGGCCTGAATCTTATAACGAAAAGTTAAGGGCATAAACTCCGAGTAGGCTGTTACAAAAGCAATTTGTGCTTTCAAATCTTCTTTTCGAATCTCCAAACCAATATCTAGTCCCTGCTTGGTCTGATTTTTGAGGTCAATATCCAGAAGGTAAATCATGGATTTACCTGAACCTCTGTCAGCATCTAACAATTCCTGACCATTCTCAAAGAATGTGATGTCATTAACAACAGCCTTAGACTCCTCGACCGCTTCGTCCAATAAGCGACCAACACGGTGACGCTGTAAGGCATCATCTTCCAGGATGATAATAGAAAGCATCTTATTTCCCTCTTTCTTTCTAATGCACTTAGCATACCTACTTGTCATTTTATCATATTTAAGCGGATATTATTCTTTTTTTCTGTATAAAGTCTTTTTTTAACGACCAAGTTTTTATTTATATAACAATTGTTATATTGTTGTCACTTTATATTCATTTTCAGATGGTATCATTAGGGCTGTTTTTGTTTTATATTAAAAAGGAGAAAGTTATGTTACGTTTTACTGAAAGGCAAGGATTCCATTCGAAGACCTTGTTAACCCTTGCAACTGTTGGTATCATGAGTGTTTTTCTTTTGGGACATTCTCAGACAGCTTCTGCTGATCAGACTTATGTCTCAGATTCCACTCAGGCACTGACCTTTGCTGAACTTGAGACAAGTACAAATCCTGGTACTGGCACTCAAACACATTCTGCTATTGCTTCTGAAGCACCTGCTACCGTCACCACAATCTCACACACCTCTGTGGATGACCAACATACATATGAAAATGATTTTAATCAATCTACCTCAACTACTCCAACTTTTGACGAATTAGCTCAAAATAGTCAAACAGCAAGTAGCACTGTTAATCGTCAGACCGGAGTCAGAACCTATGAGACTAAGATTCCGACAAGTTCAGAAAGTCATTCTCAATCTCAAGAAAATAAAGCAACATCAAAGACCGAAACTGTCGCACAAGCACAAACCTGGTCAAAAGATGGTGCTACATGGGTTTCAACGACAATTGACAATGGCAATGTTCATAAAATTTTGTCTACCTATTTTCCAAAACCATTAACAGACACGACAAAACCAACGACTACTGGAACTTCTAAACCTAAAACATCAAGTTCTACGGCTAACCAACCCAAGAAACCAGCTACAGTTGCAAACAAGCCTTCAACAACTGCAACTATTCAGCCTAAGAAGCCTGTGACTACCGAAAATAAGCCCACGGCTTCAGGCCAAGCTACTAAACCAGTTGACCGAGTGGCGCAAGTATGGCAAAAGAACAACGTTCTTGTCAAAGAAAATTACAACACACCTCATTGGTCAAGTAATGAAGCAACCATCTTCATCAAAGCTAAAACGCCAGAGATTGTGACTGCTTACAAGGAAGCTATTACCTCTTGGAACAATACTGGAGCCTTTAACTTCCTACTTACCGACGATAAACTAAAAGCTAACATTATTGCTGATGAACGTTATGAAGAAAATGTAGCATCTCCTCTTGGTGTTACCTACTCTACTTATTATGTCCCAACCAAGCAATATAACAATGCTACCGTTTACCTGAATAGCTTCCATGTTAAAAACAACTACTACCAACAAAATGGTGGTAAACTCCTTAACACTGCCCAACACGAACTGGGACATGCGATTGGACTTGATCATAATAGTGCAGTTGCCTCTGTTATGGAACCTAAGGGTGGAAAAACAAGTATCCAACCTATTGATATTAACAATGTTAAGAAGCTCTATGGTAAGATTGTTTAAGGTATTAAACCATTATTATCATTTACAAGCAGAACCTGAGGGATCTGCTTTTTTAATAAAGTGAGATGACCATTCAAGACTATTAATTGACTGTTCATGATTTTTTCTTACACTTTTTAAGAATATGTAAAGTTGTATTCCATATTTCTGGTAAAATAGAAAATGTAAAGAGAGACCGGATGAGGCAAAAAGTTATTTTTATAAGTTTTTACTCACTATTCTCATAAACAGAATAAAATATAGTCTAGGAACCCTTCTTAACATTTATACCTATCTTCCCCAAACACTTTTCCCCCATTCCTAGATTTCCAGATCTCTCCTATAATTAACGTCTAGCTGCTTTAGTTAGACGTTTTTTCTTTTATCTACTTTCCATAAATACATTTCTTAGGATACTGTAATAGTAATCACTCAAAATAGATTGTACAAAGCTACCATTCAAGACCATTAATTGACTGTTCGTGATATTTTCTTACGCTTTTTAGTGTTATGTAAGTATTTTGCTGATTTTTTTGGTAGAATAGATAGCGTAAAGAGAGAACGAATGAGTTTGAGATAAATATTTTATCATTTAAAACTTATTGTTCTCATGAACGTTTTTTGATAGTCTAGGAACCCTTCTTAACATTTATACCTATCTTCCCCAAACACTTTTCCCCATTCCTAGATTATCAGTTCTCTCACAATAAAAGCGTCTAGCTCCCCCAGCTAGACTTTTTTTCTTTTCCAAACTTTTGCTATAATAGAACCATACCTATTGAAAGGAACTCACAAAATGACTATAGATCAGCAACTTCTTTGCTATAAACGTCTCCCAAACTGGACAGCCACTACTCTTCCAGAAATGGTGACTCAAAAACATAATACGAAGGTAGGAACATGGGCTAAACTGACCATCCTGTCTGGGGCTCTTCATTTTTACGAATTAGATGAAGAAGGACAGGTTACTGCGGAACATCTCTTCACACCTGAAACAGATATTCCTTTTGTAGAACCTCAGGCTTGGCACCGCATCGCTGCTGCTTCAGAGGATTTAGAATGCTACCTGTCTTTTTATTGCAAACCTGAAGACTACATGGCTAAAAAGTATGATACTAAGGCCCACTCTGAGGTTCTTGAGGCCGTGCAATCTGGCTATATCAAACCTGGTCGCACTCTAGACCTTGGTTGTGGTCATGGTCGTAACGCTCTTTATTTAGCGTCACTTGGACATGATGTCACTGCTGTTGACATTAATAATGAAGCTACCCAACGTATCCAGATGATCGCTGATGAGGAAAATTACAATGTTAGAGCTGGTTACTACGATATCAACCTTGCTGCTCTTCCAGAATCAGAAACCTTTGATTTTATTCTCTCAACAGTGGTCTTCATGTTCCTTAATCCTGACCAAATTCCGGCTATCATCAAGAATATGCAAGAGCGTACTGCCCTTGGTGGTTACAATTTAATTGTCTGCGCCATGAATACTGAGGAGCACCCTTGTACCATGCCTTTCCCATTTACCTTTGAAGAAGGCGAATTGAAAAACTACTATAGCGACTGGGAGCTTGTCAAATACAATGAAAATATTGGTCACCTTCACCGCTTAGATGAATATGGTAATCCAATTGCCCTTCAATTTGCGACTATGTTGGCTAAAAAGGTTAAATAACACACTACTTAGAAAAGTGAATATCAAAGATATGTAACTCTAACTAGGCAGGTGGTACATAGAGTTTTCTCATCTTGCCTTTCTTCACACTAAAAAACTAGGTTTCCAATTGGAAATCTAGTTTTTAGTTGCTGACAATATCGGCGTATGCTGATTTGAGATTTTCATTTCCTGTTTCTTTGACGTAGTAAATGCTACCATTAGTAGTTGATGAATAAAGAACAACTGGTGTTCCATCTCTTTTTATGGAGAAGAAATAACGGTGAACGGTCGTACCCTGCCAACGCTCATATACTGAAACAATAGTGTACTCAGAACTGCTATTCCCATTTGCAGCATAGGTTGCGTCCACAACCTGATCACGGTCTGACCCCCAATGGATAGGAATAGTGGAGGCTTCTTTGGTAATTTCCTGATAACCAGGTTGATTCATCTGGTTACCCCAAGAAACCATTAAATTAGCAAGACGACTTCCTTTATCATTGGTCCAACGTGGATTTTCACTCGCCGAAGCACTAGAATTGTCACTTGATATTCCCGTTGATGCGAAAAGCGTGCTAGCCATTGTAGAAGGTCCCTCAGAATGTTGATGTGTTGTCCCTGAAATCAGACTAATTCCTATGGCAACAACGATTGCTAATAGAGAGCCCAGAAGAATATAGATATAATTGTAATTTTTCGAGACTTCAATAAGTCCAGACTGATAAGCCAGTTGTAGTTCATCAGGTTTTGGCTTACGTCCCTGAACTTGCTCAAAACGGCTTATCCATTCTGCTTCTGACAGCTTTCGCATGATTTTCCTCTTCTCTTTATCATTTCACCTTTCATCCTATCATAGAATGCCTTTGATGACAATAGTGTTAAGGATATGAAACTTGCTGTTAACAAGACGATTAAGGATTTAGAAGAGCGAACAAATCCAGACAAAAGAGGAAAATCAAAATACCCATGACTAGTAGGATACTAATCTTATAGCCTAGTGGATTCCTAGGATTTAAACCGGTCCCAAGGCCAATCCTACGGAGGACAAATAAGGGTTCTGAAGGAGACTGATTAAGGCTGTAGCCTAAGAGGTACCTTAAATAAAGCAGGAAGCAGAAACTCACCCCCGGAAAAACGACCAGAGGAAGCACTAGCCCCTGTGACCACCAAATCATGATTGTAAGGATGATTTGCAGCAAAAAGAGAACCCAAAATAAATAATAAATGCGTGTTTGTTTTTTCATTGATTGTCACCTCTCAATATAAGATAAATTATACTCCTCCAAGTTGTTCTTAACAATCCCATAACTCGCCTGACATCTTATTTTCTGCTACAATAGATAAGAAAAATCCAAAGAAGGAAACTGTACACATGAAATTAATTTCTTGGAATATTGATTCCCTAAATGCCGCTCTTACTAGCGATTCTGCACGCGCTCAATTATCACGCAAAGTCATCGATACCTTGGTCGCTGAAAATGCAGACATCATTGCTATTCAAGAGACAAAATTATCTGCTAAAGGTCCTACCAAAAAGCATCTGCAAATCTTGGAAGACTACTTCCCTGACTATGACAATACTTGGCGTTCATCTGTTGAACCCGCCCGTAAAGGTTATGCTGGAACCATGTTCTTGTATAAAAAAGAATTGACACCAGTCATTACTTATCCTGAAATCGGGGCGCCTTCAACTATGGACTGTGAAGGGCGCATCATCACTCTCGAATTTGACAATTTCTTTGTGACACAGGTCTACACACCAAACGCTGGCGATGGCCTCAAACGTCTGCTTGAACGTCAAATCTGGGATGAAAAATATGCGGATTACCTAGCTGAATTGGACGCTCAGAAACCAGTCCTTGCGACTGGCGACTATAATGTTGCCCACAAGGAAATCGACTTGGCCAATCCTTCAAGTAATCGTCGTTCACCAGGATTTACAGATGAAGAACGTACTGGCTTCACCAACCTCCTTACCAAAGGTTTCACAGATACCTACCGTCACCTCAATGGCGACGTTACAGGAGCCTATACATGGTGGGCCCAACGTAGCAAAACATCTAAAATCAACAATACAGGCTGGAGAATCGACTACTGGTTAACTTCAAACCGTATTGCCGATAAGGTCACAAAATCAGACATGATTGACTCTGGTGATCGCCAAGACCACACGCCTATTGTCTTAGAGATTGACTTATAAAATAACTCTAGACCTAAATCCCTAAAAAGAGTAGAACTACTACTCTTTTACTATACCCAATTAAGGAGAACTAATGAAAACTAAACTGAATACCACTCAAAAACTCGTTCTGTCAGCTATTATCATGGCTCTTTACATCGCTATTCTCTTTGTGTCACAAGCCATTTCCTTTGGTGCTGTCCAAATGCGTCTGGCCACGGCTTTATATGGATTAACCTATATTTTCCCATTTTTGGTTGTCCCACTCAGTCTCGCAAATGCTATTGCTAACTCATTTGGTGGTCTAGGATTGATTGATGTTGTCGGGGGATTCTGTGCCAGCTTTCTGGCAACTGGTAGCATCTATCTCATCCGTAAAACTAAGCTGTCTAGCTGGTTTATCATTCTCCCAATCCTACTCGTTCCATCCTTAGTGGTGCCAATCTGGCTTAGTGCCTTGCTCAAACTTCCTTATCTTGCTCTCGTTTTCAATCTCCTCCTAGGACAATTAGTACCAGCAATCTTGGGAGCTGTCCTTGTAAGAGAGTTATCCAAACGTGGATACAAAGACTAACAAAAATATCTCTGCAATGTGCAGAGATATTTTTGTTTTTAGTAATGATATGCTCTTTCGTAAGCTTCTTTTGGTGTGAGTTTGTCGCCGAAGATAAGTAAACGGTAGTCAACATTAGTCGGGTCTTTTTGATAGTCATCAACCCAATCTTGGTCCATTTCGAGATAAAGATTATAGGTTCCCAACTCAGTTGTAACAGTCCCCACCTCATAAAAATTTTTGTAACGCTTTTGGTTATCCGATTTTTTCAATTTTTCATACTTATAATAGGTTCTGCTAAAGTCCATGAATTGGAATTCTTTTTTAGCCTTTCCAGAGCCCGTTGTTACCTTAATTATCCCCTTGTTATTGGCTAGGTGTAAATCATAGATATAGTCGCCATGATTATTTTCATAGAAAAAACCTGAGGTTTTACTCTCATTACCAGATAAAATCTCAGTATTTACAAACTTAGCAGCCTGCCAAGACAGAGGCACACCTTCATACTCACCATCATCCTGCAATCCTAGAAGTGACCAATAATAGCCAACATAAAAGGTATTGGACTTATTACGATCTGTCACCAATTCACCCACCATCTTAAGGTTTTCAGCACCGAGTCGGTAAGGGTTAGAAAGGTAACCAAAGACTGGGAAGAAATAAATGACAACCGTAAAGGTCAAGAGGGTCTTCATATTAATCTTATTGATTGCCCAGAAGAAATAAGCAGCTGAGAACAAGAGAGCGTAAGCAGCACCGTAGCTAAACTTATGAGCGTGAGCAATCAAGAGCAGAATAAAGAAAATAGGTTGGATAGGACGAATCTTGTGGTAGATGATAGAGAAAACATCCTCCTTGTCTTCCTCCGATTTGAAAATCAAAGACAAGACAATGGTCAAGAGAACAAAGAAAGCACCAAAACCGAAACCAACATCATTGGGACGGAAGAAATAAGCCAAAATGGACATATCCATCACCAAAAGCCAAACGGAAGCGAATTTGATTATGTTACTACCAAATTTTTCAGCTGTTTGACTAGGAGCCTTCAGAGGTACCTCAAAAGCCCTTGCAAGAGCTCTCTCTTTGGCCAAACGTTCAGCTTCTATTGCCACCTTCATTTCCCTCGTACGGCGCTCCTTCTGAAAATAATGAGCAATCTTAGTCGGTTCGTCCTGCCGTGACTTAGTGATACTTATAAAAAGCAAATATTGCATGGCAAAGATAAGGGCTGTGTTCCCACCATATTCCAAGAAAGAACCATTCCAAATACTAGAGACAACCGCAAAGACAATATAGCCTCCAATCGACACTAAAATAGTGAGAAGCAGGTGAATCCAACGAAAACGGTAGGTGTACTTATCCATTATATCCCGTCCTAAAAAACTGTCACGTGGGTAAAGATACCAAATGACGAAAATAAGTTCAATAGCCTGAACGGCTGTTAGAAAACCAACATAATTGAAACCAAAAATAGCCGCAACAACATTGATAAGATAGGAAATAATGGCCAAAACTCGCAGGCTGGTGCGCTTAGACAATAGTCCGATACTCATCAGGGTAATGGTTGAAAAGGCAGAAAATCCAGCGCCCATCTTATCATCAAAGATAAACACATTGACAAAGGCAAAAATCAAAATCCCCAAGAGAGTCATAACCTGTCTTTGCATTTCTTTTTTCTTTTCTTTCATACTTTCCCTCCTTATGAAAATGATAGCGTTTCCACAAATCTATTTTAACACAAATAGAATCTCCTTGTCCTAAACAAAAAGGCTTTCAGTCGCCTGAAAACCTTTTTCACTTGTTATCTATTGTTTCAATCTTTAGAAAAACGAAATCTCCATCAAAACGTTGGATATACTTTTGGAAACCCAATAAACTAAAGGTTTCAATCTCATAGCGAACCTTGTCAACACCGTCATTAGTCGTCTCTTCAAGAAGATTTAGTTTGGGAATATCAGACTCCAAGACATCACGGTAGAGACCCGTATATTCAAAAGTAATGCGAACCCATTCATTTCCCGAAAGCATTGAGAAAGCCTGATAGCGCACTTGCTCGTCTGTAATCAAACGATCCTCTTGCTCTGGACTAAGCGTGAATGCGACCTTATTTTCCGATTTATGAATAGTCTGGAAACGATCCACACGGAAATAACGGATTTCAGAGAACTGATAATCACAGGTAAAGTTATCATCCAATTTATAGGAAATACAGTAAAAATAGTGGTTGTCGAAGATAACAGAAATCGGAAAGACCTTATATTCCTCCACTTTTTCTCCAGGTTTACGATAACTGAAAGCCAAGGGCCGTTGGTCCACAATGGCATCAAAAATCGCTGAAATAGCTGGTAAGAGTGACTTATCTTGATTTTGATAAATCTTCAATTCTTGATAACTATCTAGCTCTAACTCAGTCAATTGCTTGATACGTCTGCGTTCCTTGTCATCTACAGCCCTCTCAACAAAGATGTTAATAATTTCTGATACCTCATCTTTTCGAAGGGCACGACTCTCCAAAAGAATTTTAGACAAGATAACTGCTTGATTATATTTCAGATTACCATATCCTTGCTCATATTGGGCATGGTAGGAACCATATTTCCTAGAATATTTTACTTTCATATTAGGACGTAGCTCTGACAAATTGTCCTTAAGTTCGCTAACATCCTCTTTAAGTGTACGCTCGCTAATGCCAAAGCGAGCCAGATAGTCCGTTTTTGAAATGTCATTTCCCTTTTCCAATTCGGACATAAAATACAAGAGACGTTTGGTTTTTGATGCTGTCATTATAAAATCCCCCTTTATAATTGAATCTCTTATTACTAAAAAAATTGCTGTCTAATGAATAATTATTTCATTATCATAAGTCCTTCACCAAGAGTAACGAGAAGCAGAATTATAACTCAGATAATAATCCTTCTTCTCCTCATTGTACTCAAAAGATAGTCTTGAAAATTTTGCTTTCTCAATAGAGCTATTCTGATCAGTATAATCAAGATCAACTGTCTTATGCATAGCTCCTGAAGAATGCACGCTTATGCGCCTCTGTGCACTGTCTGCCTGAGGGTGTTCCCTCACTACCTCAGACAAGGGTGTTGCTGGCCCAAAAATTTCTTGGTCTTTAGTGCGTAACCGGTTAAGCTGTTCTTTTGTCCAGTCACTACTATAATTATCAACTACCGTGACGCCATCAGGTGGATAAGTCGCTGTCCCACCATCATAAACATATTGACCTTCTTTATTTTTGACAAAAGTGAGATCAATATACTCTTTTTCATCTCCCCGGCTATATTCTCCCTTTAAACCACTGGACTCCAGCACGACATATTTTGGCTTTCCGTGGCGTTTAATAATTGAGCACAGTGTATCTTTCTTAGGCTTCAAATTCTCAAAGTCTTCTTCAGTCCAGTTATAAGCTGCAGACGCATCCTCGTAATCCTGAGGATCATCACTATCAGCTTTATTCTCCGACTGAGATGCCTGCTGAATCACCCTGTATTTTTTCATGGTTTCTCGATAAATAGAACAGCCCAAAGTGGCAATGAATATTAGCCCAATCAATGCAAGAACAATGGACGCCCAGAGAAACCTTCTCAGTTTTAGCCCTAGCCTGAGGATAATGATAGAAAGCACGAAGCAGGCAATAATCACAGCTAAATACAAGATTACTGGCTGATGCTTTCAAGATAAAATAGCTGATACCAAGCTTACGAGTAAAAGTATCATTGGAGAAACAAAAGTGAGAAAGACATACCGCTTTTCAGCTTTTTCCTCCTGAAAAGCAGACTCGAACTCAGGTCCTTTGTCACTAAAAGCCGACTCAAAAGAATTCTCACTCTTTATTATGTCATTATCATTGAAATGACTGTCCTTTTCCTTATTAAGCTTCTCACCCCTCCCCAAGATACACTCCAGAAAAATTTACTGGTTTTTACTATTGTAACAAATGAAAACGTTATTTTCTATAGAAATACTAAAAAAGCAACCTGAAGCAGGTTGCTTTAGAAGGTAGACAGACGATTTAAATGTGTCAAAAACTAAGAAGGCGACACATGATTTGCAATAAATCCTTGCTTTACAATCGAAGTTAGCATAAACCGAAATTCTGTCTGTCATTTAATCATTTTCAATTTTTTCAGCTTCGCTACTGAATTTTTGTGCGATGGCTTCGAGAGCCAATTCATCGGTGTCAGGAAGCGTGATGGCATCGTCAGAGATTTCATCAATATTTGCATAGAATTCAATGTGATTCTTAAGATTTTGCAGATGAATAGGGGCGTCTCCACCATATTCTCCATCGAGATTAATCATCATACGATCTTCACCTAAGGGCTCGATATCTAGCGAACTGGTTTTGATATAAGCAACTCTCTTATCATAGATGTGTTTTCCACCTTGAAGAACCTGTCGAATAAGGTCAACCAGCTCAAAAAGGTTGGCTGTTTTAACCATGATTAGGGTAAATTTACCATCATCCAGTTTAGCATCCGGAGCAATCGTTTCAAAACCACCGACCGAATTAGTCAGGGCAACGAAAATCATAGAAATGCCCCCTTCAAAGACGCCCTCATCATGTGTAATGCGAACTGGAACCTTCTTAACTTGAGGCAAGAGCTCAGCTCCTTTAACCAGATAAGCCAAGTAACCAAGAACCGTCTTCAATCGACTAGGCACACTATAGGTTAATTCGGTAAAGGAACCTGCAGCCGCAATGTTGATGAAGTATTTATCATCATAGGCACGACCAATGTCCATCTGCAGGGTTTGTTTTTTGGCAATGACTTTGGCTGCTTCAACAGGATTCCCTCTTGGAATCTTCAAAGCACGCGCAAAGTCATTCGTTGTTCCTGTTGGAATCACTGCCATTTGTGGGCGCATTTTGAGCGGAGCAATCCCAGAAACCACTTCGTTAATCGTTCCATCACCACCGGCAGCAATAACCAAGTCGAAACCTGCTTTAGCGGCACGAGTGGCCTCATTTTTGGCTGAGTTTTCATCTGGTGTTGTTTGAAAAGCTGACGTTTCAAAACCAGCACCTTCCAAAATATCCAATACCTCAGCAACATTTTTCTTCATAATTTCTTGCCCAGATGTTGGATTATAAATTAAGCGGGCACGTTTTTGTTTCATATTGAACTCCTATAAATTCAGCAACCAAGCCTCATCCACTACATCAATGCCTAGGCTTTGTGCTTTTTCCAACTTACTTCCAGCATCACTACCGGCAACCACTAAATCTGTTTTCTTAGAGACAGATCCTGTCACCTTGGCACCTAAGGCCTCTAGTTTTGCTTTTGCTTCGCTACGTTTAAGATGTTCCAATTTACCTGTCAAAACAACCGTCTTTCCAGACAAAATGGCATTGTCTGCAACTTTTTGCCCAAGATAGGCCATATTAATGCCATAGGATTCTAGTTCTTTCAAAAGAACTTTAACCTCCTCCTTGACGAAATAACGTTGAATAGACTTGGCGATAACCTCCCCTAATCCATCGACAGCTGCAATGGCCTCAACATCAGCGCTTGCCAAATCCTTGATCGTTTCAAAAGCTTCCAGCAACTGCTTACTTACTTTAGCACCGACATGACGAATGCCCAAACCATAGAGTAATTTCTCAGCAGAGTTTTCTTTTGACGTTTGAATGGCAGCATAAAGTTTCTCGGCAGATTTTTCCTTGAAGCCTTCTAGCTGGAGGAAATCCTGGCTGTTCAATCCATAGATATCAGCCACATCCTTTACCAAGTCAGCTTGAAAGAGCTTTTCAACCACTGAAGGTCCCATACCTGCGATGTTCATGGCATCACGGGAGGCAAAATGAATCAGGCCTTCTTTGATCTGAGCAGGACAAGAAGGATTGATACAACGAAGGGCAACTTCATCTTCAAAATGCAAGAGACCACTGCCACAAGATGGACATTGCGTCGGCACTTCCATCGGCTCCTGTGTCGTACGCTTACTTTCTACTACACGGAGTACAGCAGGGATAATATCACCTGCCTTGTAGACAATAACGGTATCACCGATACGAATATCTTTTTCAGCAATATAATCCACATTGTGAAGGGTGGCTCGACTAACTGTGGTCCCTGCCAATTGTACCGGCGTCAAATTAGCCGTCGGCGTTACCACACCCGTTCGACCCACTTGCCAGTCCACAGAAAGAAGCTCGGCTTCCTTTTCCTCAGCCGGGAATTTATAAGCAATAGCCCAACGTGGTGCCTTAACTGTAAAGCCTAGTTCTTCTTGCATGGCCAAACTATTGACCTTAATGACAACACCATCAATGTCGTAGGCCAAGTAATCACGATCCTGACCGACAGCTTGAATAAAGTCCCAAATCTCATCCATCGATGAAGTGACAATACGACGTGGATTGACTGAAAAACCAAGTTCTGTTACCTCATTCAAGACATCATTTTGCGTCAAGCGTTCCGTCGGACTGGCTTCCTGATAAAGGAAAGTCGCCAAACGACGCTTAGCCACCACTTTAGTATCCAATTGACGAAGGGTTCCTGCAGCAGCGTTACGAGGATTGGCAAATTCTGCCTCACCATTTTCTTGGCGTTGGGTATTGATGCGTTCAAATTCAGCACGTGGCAAATAACATTCCCCACGCACAGTAATATTAAGCGGTTGATCCAACTTCAGTGGAATATCTGAGATACGCTTGACATTTTCAGTGATATTTTCACCAACTGAACCATCACCACGTGTCGCACCGACTTGTAGAATACCATTCACATAGGTCAACGAGATAGAAAGACCATCGATTTTGAGTTCAGCCATATAATCAGCATTAGGAAATTCGTCCTTAACTCTCTTATCAAAGGTATCCAGTTCTTCTCGAGAAAAAGCATCCTGCAAACTATAAAGGGGATACTCATGTTGGTATTTCTCAAAACCATCAAGGACCAAACCTCCCACACGATGGGTCGGACTATCTGCTTGAACAAGCTCGGGGTGCTCAGCCTCTAAAGCTACAAGTTCACGATAGAGCTTATCATACTCGGCATCTGATATCGAGGGATTATCTTTAGTATAATACTCTTTTGCATACTGGTTAAGTTTGGCAACCAGCTCTTTCATTCGTTTTTCCATAGGAACATTTTATCATAAAAGCAACAAAAAACGCCTTTACAGACGTTAATTTAGGAAACAAAATCAATCACTTTGGCTAATTTTTTGATAAGAATGGCACCGACCAAGAGTGAGGCCAATTCTCCCATAGCTACAGAGAACCAAGTTGCCCAAAACGGAGCATGAGCCACCAAGGTCAACTCAGCAGCAATAGTCACCATGAAGAATGAAAAATAAAGGGCAAAATAGACCTGGGCCTTGTCAAAAAGACCTCCAAAAATATCTTGATTCTTAAAGCGGTCAAAGAAATGGACACCTGAGCCGACAAAAACCAAGGTTGAGAGACTACCAACGACCACATCAATCATGTTAAAACTAAAGAAGTTGGCAATCAAACATCCCAAGGTCACAGCAATGATATACTTGCGATTATAAAATCCCAAAAGATTAAACATTTCTGCAATTCGAAACTGGTATGGACCATACGAAATCAGATTAAAAGGTGGCACAATGGTCAAGACCACATAAAGTGCTGCCACAATAGCAATATGAGTTAAATCACGAATAGTTTGATTTTTCATTTTTTCCTCTACAATCTCTCTATTTTTTTCTTTGACAAGAACTCATTCCCGCCAAAAGAGCCTGGACCTCGCCAAGCTCTCTTTAGCATCTAAGAATTGTCCTCGTCTTTTTTGTGTTTTGTGCTATCATTACCATCTCCTGAAAAACTATGAATAATGGTAAGCACATCTCCTCTTCGGCTGTGTAGTTCACCTTGTTTAAGTTCCTGATAGGTTGCGTTAAAAATAGCCCCCAGAATCAAAATCCTTGCTAAAAAGATAAACCAAAGCATGAAGACGAAGATCATAATTGACCCGAATAACTTGATATCAACCAATCGACTCAGCGTACGAATCACATAGGTCCCAAACAAATTGCTCAAATACCCAATCACCAAGGTTGTAAAAATAGTCCCCGGCATGATATAACGAATTTTTCGAATCTTCACATTTGGAAGAATGAAATAAAGTACCATGACTCCCAGAAATACCACTGCAACGCTCAAGGGCTGAATACTATTCAAAATCAGTTGAGTCAGATTAGACCCAATAGGATAGGTTTGATTAATAACTCGAAGGACCGACTGAACAATTGTGGATAACATAAGCGCAAAGGTCAGCAAAAACAAGATAACCAAACTCAAGAGTCCACCAATGATATGACTGATAAAGACATCTCGGTGTTCTGAGGCACCATATACCTTATTAATGGCCTTTTGAAGTGATGATAAGGACTTAATCATGGTCCAAAATCCTGTCAAAGAGGCCACTCCCAATAATTGTCCAGAAGGTGTGGAGAAGACATCCTTGACAACATTGGCTGCAGGAGCATAAAACTGCTTGGGAAGATGCTCACTCATAAAATTCAAGAGATCAGTGGTATCAATATTCAGATAGGGAAAGACATTGGCTGCAATGACAATGAGCGGAAAGACCGTCAAAATCAAATAATAAGCCACGGCAATGGTAGAAATATCTATCTCTGCACTACGATAATGTCTAAGGTAAACCTGCAAAGGTCGCCATTGAAGCCTATCTAGGAGACGGGCCATTATGCCTTGTCGTTTCATACTAGTAAGTTCTTTCTTGGCCTTGAGAAGTTAAAATGACTGGACCATCTTTGGTAATCACAAATTGGTGTTCGTATTGGCAGGAAAGACCGCCATCAAGCGTTTTATGTGCCCAACCCGTTTTAAGGTCTGTATCAATTTCCCAAGTTCCTGTGTTAATCATTGGCTCGATGGTCAAGACCATTCCTTCTTTAAGGCGGAGACCACGTCCAGCTACCCCATAGTTAGGAACCATTGGTTCTTCGTGCATTGTTGGTCCAACACCATGTCCAACCAAATCACGAACAACCCCGTAACCACGACTTTCAGCATATTCTTGAATAGCTGCACCGATATCACCGATACGGTTACCAACTACCGCTTGTTCAATACCAAGGTACATAGCCTCACGAGTTACTTCCATAAGGTTTTTAACTTCATCAGAAGGTGTCCCAATCGCATAAGCCCAACATGAGTCAGCCAAACCACCAGTGTAAGATTCTGTGTATTTTTTAACTTGAGCAACATTGTCAAAGTTTAATTTTGATACATCAAGAATGGATTTGTCAAGAGGTTCTGACAAGACCATATCAACTTTCAAAAGGTCGCCATCTTTCAAAGTATAGTGACGTGGAAAGGCGTGTGCTACTTCATCATTAAGGGAACAACAAGTAGCATAAGGATAATCCATAACGCTTCCTTCAACTCCAATTTGAAGAGGAAGAACATTTTCTTCTTTACAGCGACGACGCACATACTCTTCTACTTCCCACATATCCACTCCTGGTTTCAAGAGGTCACGTAGACCAATGTGGATGCTGGCAAGAAAATCTCCTGCCTTATCCATTGCTTCAATTTCACGTGCTGATTTTAATGTAATCATTGTTTTCTCCGTTTTCTTTATATCTTTTATTTTTTATTCATTACTATGTTTTCTTAACCACAACAACTGATTTGCAGACGGTATGATTCCCATGAGTAACCATAAGGTCCAGATGGGCTCTACGTCTGGTCTCAGCAATAATACTCGGGGTAATCGTTACCTTATCATCAATCTGAGCCGCTTGAAGAAAGTAAAACATCATCTCTTCAATCACTAAGCCCTTCTGCGCCTGTTTTTCCATGATTCGATAAACTACTTCCTTAACCATCTCCGCAAGAACACCTTGGGTAAGGTTACCAGAATTATCAATCATGGTTGGTTCCACCTCAAAGTTAAAGGCATGCTTGTCTTGGTTCAGATTAGCTATCATTTGATCGCTAAAGGTGTGCAAATCACCGCGATTATTGTCTTGAAGTTCCTCTAAAACCTGTCGACGGGTGATCGTCCCTAGATAATGTTTTTCGTCATCCACAACAGGAATCATATCATAGTCTTCGAAAATCATCTTTTGAGCCACGGTCGCTAAACTAGTCTCAAGTCTGGTAACCGTAGGTTTTGTCATAATAGCTTTAAGCATGGTCGTTGGATGCTGGTTAGCCACATCACGCATGGTCACAATTCCAACAACCTGATTGTCATCAGACACAATCGGGAAACGAACGAGATTGGTCCGCTTAACCACATTCTGATAGTCCCTAACAGTCATTTCAGGAGTCATGTAAGTGTAATCTTCTCGTCTTGTATAAACCTGAGCAACTGGCTTGATATCTGTTTTAATCCGTACATTTGACAGGGCCTGGTTAATCATCGTTGCCACAGTAAAGGTATCATAGGTTGTAACCATGACTGGAAATTGTCTCAAACGAGAAAGTTCCTTAACCCGCTCAGAAACTTGAAATCCCCCTGTTACTAGGATAGCATTATTATGCTCAAGGGCCAATAATTGAATATCTTCACGGTCCCCAACAATAAGCAAATCTCCCTTTGTTAAATAACGCGTGATATTTTCAATAGTCATGGCACCAATGTAAAACTTACTGAAAACACGGTCCAAACCTTCGTGACCAGAAATAACTTCAGACTCTGTAATCTCAGCAATCTCTGCAAAAGTTAACTTGTCAAGACGTACTTGAACTTTCTTTTCAATGCGAACAGTACCGCTACGAGGCCGAGTCTCTACCAATCCTCGATTTTCAGCCTCTTTAATGGCTCGGTAGGCTGTTCCATCAGACACCTGCAAGTGGTTAGAAATACTACGTACACTGACACGCTTACCGATAGGCAGAGCCTCTAAATAATCTAGAATTTCTTGATGTTTACTCACTATTCTCCTCCTTCTCAAAGCGGAGATAATCACGCATGGCACGGGTGTATCTATCGGCTCCTTTAAAGCGAGACACGAGTTTAAAACCAGACTTTTCTGCCACACGAATAGATGCTTTATTTTCCAAATGGGCTATAAGAATGATACGTTCCATTCCCATAACTGATAAGGCTAAATCCGTTAGACAAGTGACTGCCTCCGTCATTAGGCCTCGTTCCCAGAAAGAAGCATTCAAAAAATAACCAAGTTCGGCAGTCCGTTTCTGGACATCTATCTTTTCAAAACGAATAACACCAATCATCTTACTCGACTCTTTATCCAAAATGGACCAAACACCCAAAGGTTCTTTCATGAAATAATGGACCAAAAGACAATCCGTCTCCAGCTGAGTTTTGGTTGATGGAAAGAAAAAGCGTAGGTTCTGTGGATTTGACACTATTTCGTGCAAGTCAAATCGATCTGAAAAGATGAGTGGCCTAAAAGAAAGGCGTTCTGACTCAAAGAAGGCAAAAGCCCCCAGACTAGTCCATATATCCATGAAAGTATTATAACACAGTTTTAAGAATGGAAAAAGGCTCAACCACAAGGGATTGAACCTTAGACTTAATCTTCGATCAAAGTAATATCTGCACCCAGATCAGAAAGTTTTTCGATGATATTTGAATACCCACGAAGGATATACTCAATATTCGTGATTTCGGTCTGACCATCCGCCATTAAACCTGCTGTAACAAGAGCTGCACCTGCACGCAAATCACTTGCCTTGACTGGGGCACCAGAAAATTGTGTCGGACCATTATAAACAATTTGACCACCAAGCACCTGAATATCTGCTCCCATACGAGCAAGTTCAGGAACGTGATTCACACGCTTTTCATAAATGGTATCAATGATTTTTCCTCGGCCTTCCGCTTTCAACAATAAGGGAGTCATGGGTTGTTGTAAATCAGTCGCAAAGCCTGGATAAGGTGATGTCTTAATATCCACTGGTTTTAAATCAAATTGTTCTTCGACAAAGATAGAATCCTCTTCAACTGTCATACGAACACCCATTGACTCAAGCTTAGCAATGAAACTCTCGAGATGCTCATAAAGAACATTTTTAATCTTAATGCCCTTACCAATTGCTGCTGCCATAGCAATGTATGAACCTGCTTCGATGCGGTCTGGAATAACTTGGTGGCGAGTACCGTGCAAGCTATCAACGCCATCAATCGTGATAACCTCAGTACCAGCACCACGGACATGTGCTCCCATATTATTAAGCAAGGTAGCTACGTCAATAATCTCAGGTTCACGCGCTGCATTTTCAATAACAGTACGTCCTTGAGCCTTAGACGCAGCCAACATGGTATTAATGGTCGCTCCGACACTCACGGTGTCCATATAGATATGAGCTCCTCTAATACGTTGACCTTCCTCAGTGGCAATACGCATAGACTCAGCTTCATAGGAAATCGTAGCGCCCATAGCTTCAAAAGCCTTTAGGTGAAGGTCGATAGGACGTGGACCTAAATCACATCCTCCAGGAAGTCCCACTGTAGCTTGACCATAACGGCCAATCAAGCTGCCATAGAAATAATAAGAAGCACGGAGTCTACTAATCTTACCAAATGGCATCGGCATATCTTTGACGCCTCGAGGGTCAATTTCAAGCGTTTCGCCATCACGCTTAACCGAACCACCCATTAGCTCAATAATTTCAATTAGATTATCGACATCACTAATCGCTGGAACACCGTCCAAAGTCACTACCCCATCCGATAAAATGATGGCCGGGATTAAAGCAACAACCGAATTTTTAGCCCCAGATACTGTAACTTCTCCTTGAAGTTTCTTACCCCCATTGATAATAATTTTACGCATACTGTTCAATCTTTCTTATACTGGAATATTAGCCTTTTAATTCTACCATAGATTGAGGGGCATGACAAATTAAGAAGTTAAACAATTATCGGACAGTTTCACTTGATAGTTTGAACCATCCCTTAAACCGTATAGCACCATCCTGGTCTGTTCGTAAGACTCTAATATTTCGCTCCTTAAAACGCTCTAGTGTTTCCTCATTAGGATGCTTATAGCGATTATGTTCGCCAGCTGAAATAAGAGCGATTGAGGGCTGTATCTGGTTCAAAAACATTTCAGACGAAGACCCTTTTGATCCGTGGTGTCCAGCCTTAAGAACACTTACTTTTAAATTAGGATAGCTATCTATCAACTCCTTCTCACCCTCTTTCTCCAAATCACCCGTAAAAAGAAAGCTAGTCCCTAATAATTTTCCATAGAGGACAATGGAGTCATTATTGCCACCATCACCGACTTTTTGAGGATACAGAACCTGTAAATGATTTCCCATTATGGGCAATTTATCACCAGCCTTTAGAGGACGGACTGGCCGCTTCAGTTCCTGAAGGCGTTTAACAAAACTAGTCTTAGTCAAGGCTCCCTGACTGACACAAATTTCCTTAATCTTAAACCGTTTAGCCACTTCCTCCAAATCACCAATATGATCTGTATCCGTATGAGTAAGAACCAAATGATCGATACTAGACACTCCTCTAGCTTGCAGGTAGGGAATCACGGTTTTCTCGGCATTGCTCGTCTGGCTACCCTTTTGCCACTTTTCCTTAGAGCCGAAAGTCACCTTGCCGCCTACATCAATCAGAACTGTCTCACCTTTTACACTTCTCAGAAAAATACTATCTCCCTGACCAACATCTACCACAGTTACCTCATTAGTCAAGGGATGTTTGACCCAAATCATCAAAAGACTAAAAGCGATTAAAAGACAAATCCTTATCTGAGGCTTTTTCCAAAAATCAAAGAGAAAAATTAAGACGACTATCATCAAGCCGAACTGAAAGAGGCTGGGTTTTCCTAAAACCAATGGCTGACCGAGCCAAGATTGTATCCAAATTAAAAGGGATTCCATCCATTCAAAAATCGGATTGAGCTGAGTCAGGACAAGAAAGCCCGAGAGTGCAAAGAAAACCGTCAAGACAGGTAAGAGAAAGCTATCAAAAAGTATGGAGAATAGGGCCGTTAAGACTAAACTAAGGGGTTGAAAGGTCCCGTAATAGTAAGTTAGAAATGGCAAGATTCCTAGACTCAATACTAGACTCGTATAGATTGACTTCTTCAGAGAGGGCAACTCCTCAAAATCAAATAAGCACAACAAGAAAGCGTAAGAACAACTTAATATACCTCCCACTGTTAAAAGAAAATGGGGTAAGAAGAGAAATAAAAGAAGTAGAGTCATTCCCATATTATCAAGCTTTTTAAAACCTAACTCAGCCAAAAGACTTTGTATTAAGGACCTTAGTACCGAAGCTGTCCATCCTGTCATTAGCCCATAAAAAAGTGAAAATGGCACTAAGATGATAAAAAGATAGTCTTTAGGAAGGCCAAGACGTAAAAGACCATAGCGAAACCATCCTAGGAAAAAGCCCACCTGCATGCCTGAAAGTGCAAAAAGATGAATAATCCCCAAGCTAGTATAGAGCTGGCTCTGCTCGTCAAACTCTTTGTCCAAATACCCAAAGAGTAGGCCTGTCATATAGTGTCTCATCGGATTAGGAAAATGTGTCTGAATATGAACCAGGGCCTTCCTTCGCAGTTGATGAAAAAAGGTTAGTGGAGAAATGGATTTTAGGGGCGCCACACTGTCCAAGCGCTCCATCTTAGCAATACGATAAATACCCTGACTAGCTAGGTAAGACTGATAATTAAACCCTTGAAAATTACGCTGACCCGTTGCTGGTGATAACTTAATTTTCCCCCTTAAGACAGGTGTCCGACAAACTGTCTTAAAGTAATGTTGCTCCCTTTCTGACTTAAGTCGGTAAAAAATCTGATAGGTTTGCCCCTTTGTCTTACCAACGGCTGATAATTGCTCACCATTCACCGAGATTGTATCTGCAACCAATACTACCTGTTTGATTTCACTAGGAGCTTGTTTATCTTGTATAGTAGCTCTATGATGCAGGAATAGAAAGTAAGCTAGAAAGAAAGCAGCTATAACGCAAACAAATTTAAGAGATACTGTGTTCTTCCAATGATGCTTAAAGAAGCACAGCAATAGAAAGACAAAAGCCCCAATCGCATAGGGATTAGTGGCAAAAATTGTAAAATAAAGGGCAGCAATCAAAAGAGCCAAGGAAAAAAGATTGACTGGAGCCTTTTTAAGCCACATAAATTGATTCTCTGATTTTTTCTAAAGTTTTATCGCCAATTCCTGAGACATTTTTTAAATCATCTACAGATTGGAAGCCACCATGACTTTCACGATAGGCAATAATGTCTTCTGCTCGTTTGGCACCAATTCCTGAAATGGTTTGTAGTTCCTCTGAAGTCGCAGTATTGAGGTTAATCTTGCCATCTTTTTGACTCGTTTTCCCTCCCTTATCAGAAGCCGCACCTGAGTCAGATTGGCCTACCACTGATACATTTTCGTCCTTGCTCGCCACATAAATGACTTCTTCATCTGACAAACTTGCGGCCAAATTGACACTCTTAGCGTCCGCATCCTCAGTCATTCCTCCAGCTGCCTTGATAGCATCCGTCACCCGAGAACTTGCTTTTAGCGTATACACACCTGGCTTTGTCACCGCCCCCTTGACATCTACAGTTACTTGCTCACGTGGTGTATCTGTTGCCTCAGTCTTTGACTGAGCAGGTCTTTCAGAAAGAGCTTTTGAACTTTTCTGTGAAGACGAGGTTGATAGAGCAGAAATATCTGTGTAAGACGTTTCCGCCTCCATGCTATTTCCAGCGCCACAAGTCAGCCACAGGAAGAGACAAAAAATGACCAAGAGTACACTGATGATCCCCACAAAAAGACGATTGTCTTTGACATAAGCTAGAATTTTTTTCTTCACGCTACTCTCCTTAATTGATATCTTTTCTTTTTATTCGTAAAAATCTAGAAAAAATATCAAAAGGATAAAAAAACTCCATCAGATTGACATCTGATAGAGTCCTTTACTTATTTTTGCGTTTCTTTAGCACGATGTTTTTCAGGATTCCAAACAAAGCTAGCCACGTATGAGAAAGCCATTGTTAAAATCACCGCAACGATAGCCACAAGGCCAAGTGGTACACGGTAGATATAGGTCAATGGGTTTGGTTTCTTACCTGTTTGATAGCTCAAAGCTTCTTCATCAAGGCGATCAAATTCAGACTGGATACGACGGGCAACCTCTTGAATATTCTCATCATTCAAACGCTTCAAATCCGAAATATCAATAGGATTTCCGTAGTTCATATCTACACGTTCACCCGTCAAGAGCCCCTTGAGTTCACGAGGCCCTTGATAAACAACTGGCATAATTTTAACCTTTGCCATTTTAGCGATAACCGCAACCCCACCCTTAACATCAGAAGAATGACGGCTACCACTTGGGAACATAATCAAACTACGCTTGCTCTTTTTAAGCATATTAACAGGGTACTTAATAGCCTCCTGACCAGGATTTTCACGGTCAATTGGGAAAGCCCCACACATACGAATCCACCAGCCAAAGATGCGACTCTTGAAGAGCTCTTTCTTAGCCATGAAAATAAACTGCTTTGGACGAGCTGAAAAAGCCATATAAACAGGGTCCCACCAAGTCCGGTGAGGAGCTACCAAAATGTAATTCTCATCCTTACTCAATAACTTGTCACGATTGTGATAATGGGCATTGCCATTAATAATCCAAAGAAGGAAGACAACAAGCCCACGTAAATAAGCGTAAAACACGTTTTTACCTCTTTTTCTACAATTTTTTATATTATACTAGAAAAATGCGTTTTTTTCAGTAAAATACCAGTAAAAAAATTATGCAAAAATACATGAAAACATTATGGCACTTTCTCTTAGTTTGAGATATAATGTAATCATGAAAAGAAGTAATGATATTTTAGGGAATAATCGAAAGACACTTAATATTTGTCTTATTATAGCTAACCTTGCTGTACTTGCCGTTTTAGGCTTTGTCCTATTCCAGCACCAAAACTCTAAGGTTAATCGTATGGTGAAGACACCTAAAAATGAACAAGTGTCTAAGGGTTCAAGTAGCTCTTCAAAAGAAGCTAAAAAAGAGGATAAAACACAACTCAAAAAAGGAAGTAACCACAGCATTGCGGCGTCTGACTACGCCTATGATGTCACTGCCGTTAATAACACTATCCGAGGGAAATCAGATGATGTTAAGGGTAAGGTGGTCTTTTTAACCTTTGATGATGGGATTGATCCCACTTTGACACCACAAGTCATGGATATTCTGAAAAAGTACGGCGTTCACGCAACCTTCTTCCACATCGGCTATACCATCACCCCTGAAAATGGGGACATCCTCAAACGCCAAATTACTGAAGGACATGCCATTGCCAACCACAGTCTTAGCCATAACTTCAATCTGCTGTATCCAGGACGTGTTCCTAACCAAAGTCAGATTACTACTGAGGTTGACCAAACTATGGCTAATTTCAAGGCAATCTTAGGTAAGGATTTCAAAACAAGAATTTTCCGTTACCCTGGTGGTCATATGTCATGGCAAGGCCTAGAGGGAACCGACCAAGCTCTTGCTAAACAAGGTGTCCAATGGATTGACTGGAACATGCTCTGTGGAGATGCAGAACCACTCTCTGTTCGTCCAACTACATCTGAAAGCATGATGGCTTATATGGATGGTTCACAGAAATATTTCCCTGAAACTACTGTTAAAGTTGTACTAATGCACGATACAGCTGGTAAGGAGCTGACTGTTCAGACCCTTCCACAAATTATCGAATATTTCAAAAATCAAGGATATACCTTCGGTGTCCTAGAGTAATCACTCGCAACAGTTCCTTTGGGAGCTGTTTTTTGTTACAATAAAAACTATGACAAATCCAATTTTAAAAGATGGAGAACGCATTGACCAGCTCTTCTCCACAGATGTGAAAATCATTCAAAATAAGGAGGTCTTCAGCTACTCTATTGATAGCGTTCTCCTCTCTCGGTTTCCAAAAATTCCAAAGAAAGGATTAATCGTTGACCTCTGTTCGGGAAATGGGGCCGTTGGCCTCTTTGCCAGCACACGCACTAAGGCGCCGATTACCTTGGTAGAGTTGCAAGAACGCCTGGCTGATATGGCTAAACGCTCCGTCACTCTCAACCAACTAGAGGACCAGGTGACTGTTGTCAATGACGACCTGAAAAATTTGCTTGACCATGCCCCACGATCTCAGGTGGATCTTATCCTCTGTAACCCTCCCTACTTTAAGGCGACAGAAACGTCCAAGAAGAATCTCTCCGAGCACTACCTCTTGGCCCGTCATGAAATCACGACGAATTTAGAAGAAATTTGTCAGGTTGCACGTCATGCCCTCAAATCTAACGGGCGCATTGCCATCGTGCATCGCCCTGACCGCTTTTTGGATATCATCGACACCATGCGCCAGTATAATCTAGCACCTAAACGCATCCAGTTTATCTATCCTAAAATGGGACGAGAGGCTAACATGCTCCTAATTGAAGCCATTAAAGACGGTTCAACAGATGGCTTGAAAATCCTTCCACCTCTCTTTGTGCACAAGGAAAATGGTGATTATACCGACGAAATCTTTGAGATTTACTTTGGGAAAAAGACTGAGGGTGAGTCCTAAACGATGACAGAAAAGGATAGCAAGGCCTACATGTATGTGGTTGAGTGTGCTGATGGCACCTTCTATACAGGCTACACCACAGATGTCGAACGCCGCCTCAAAACCCATAACTCAGGCAAAGGCGCCAAGTATACCAGAGCTCGCCTACCAGTTAAACTCCTCTACTCAGAAGCCTTCACTAGCAAGCCTGAAGCCATGAGCGCCGAAGCACGCTTTAAGAAAAAAAGCCGAGAGAAAAAACTGGCCTATATCAAAGAACACACGGAAAAATAACCGTGTGTTTTTTGGTCTTGAATTATCAAATTAAGTACATACTTTCCTCTTATAAGACTTCATAAGATGTTTTCCAGTTATGATATTTTCGTGCCTTATTATTAAGTTTGTTCTCTCACAGCTGAATGATCTGATTATCAACCAATGTTAGATCACTTCCATTTGGAATATACTCTCATAGTAGTACAACTCATGCGCGCGAGTGATTCTACATGCTCTAAAAAGCTTTAAAATCAGTAGTATTACTCCAAATTTAGTAAAAAAAAAAGACACCCTGGAAGGTGTCCTGAATTAAATTCACAGTAAATGCCACAATATAGATAAACTCATCTTTAGATATAAATAATCTTACAAAATGCTTCCATGCTTCTTATTCTCTAATTAAACCTACTTTTATAAATTAAATTAAACAACCACTGAAGATTGATTAATGGTTTTGGTTGAGCATCAATCACAGGTTGAACGGTCTCTCTAATTTCTTTTAGGACTTTTCGTTGATTATATTTTATCTTGTGATAACGTTTGTCAAAAGCATCTTGGATAGAAAAATTACGATTAAGAAGATACATATCATCTGACTCCGAATGAAAAAATAGAGTATCACCTGTAAGATCTAATACAGACGTTTTAGTTCCTTTTTCTCTAGTTATAGAATACGACCCATCATCATCATAACTAATACCATCTATTTCCGGTGTATAGGCCCCAACCTTATTCTCCATCAGCATAATGATGTCCGGTTCTGTTCCCTCCTTATGAGGAATATGCTGAGCATAATAAACAGAGTTAAATTTTAAATTACAATAAGTATAGAGACTCATACACAAGACTGTAAGCAGTCCCACAAAAATCCCTAAAATAATTCTTTTTTGCATTGTCATCTTCTCTTTCCTTTTCTACGACCAAACAATTTCTTGACTGGAGTTACAACAAAACGTTTTACAGTATTTACGACAGGTCTTACAATATAACGTTTTGTTGCTTTTGCAATTGGTCTAACAACTTTTTGATAAATCGGTCTAACAATTGGTTTCACAACACGGTTGTAGACAGGTTTAACTATATTATTATAAACTGGTTTTATAACTTTCCTATTGATAAACCCAGATACTGGTTTAACGATACGATTATAAACTGGCTTACTTATATTGTTGTAAACAACCTTACCAACAGGTTTAACCACTGTATTATTAACAACCTGTACAATTTAATTTTATTGAATATTAATATTATCGAAAAATTTAATCCTCGTCAAGAGATATAACTTCCGCAAAAATAGTAATAAACACTAAAATATACTTCAATTAAGGAGAATATTGTCAATGAAATAGCATCTTTTGTCCTACTTGAAATGGTGCTGTTTTGATTCGATAAATTGCAAGAATAAGTGCAATTTATTATGTACCTATATTGTATATTCAAGGTATAGGAAAACGCTCTATTTTTTAGAGCGTTTTCATCTTTATTTATCACCCTTGTTACGGATAACAAAGCCGTTTTTCTTTTCGCTTGAGGTACGGTGTGGGCGTTTGTTGCCATGGTTTTCGAAGTCACGGCTATTCTTCTTAGACTTGCGTTTGAAGTCACGACGGCCACCGTCTCGGTCATCGCGGTTACGGTCGCCACGGTATCCACCACGACGGTTGTTATCGCGACCGCGGTTGCCACGACCACCTTTGCCGCCTTTACCACCAAAGCCACCACCTGATGGTTTGAATGGCAATGGTTTTTCACGCGCAATTTCCACTTCTGGCATTGTCTCTGGATCTTGAACGGTCAAGCTCAAGATGTAAAGGGCCAATTCTTCAGGTGTGAATTCTTGAGCCAATTTAACCGCATCGCCCTTGAACTTGTCAAAGTTAGAACGGATAGCTTCATCCGCAAAGTCACGTTCAATCTTCTTAAGGGCAACTTTCTTCTTAGCTTGGAAGGCTTCTTGAGCTGTTGGTGGCTTAAGACCTTTCATGCGTTTCTTAGTCAAGTTTTCGATGATTCCCAAGTAACCCATTTCGTTTGGAGCAACGAAAGTAATCGATTGACCTGATTGGCCTGCACGGCCTGTACGTCCAATACGGTGAACGTAGCTTTCTGGGTCTTGTGGGATATCGTAGTTGTAGACGTGAGTGACACCTGAAATGTCAAGACCACGCGCTGCAACGTCTGTGGCAACCAAGATATCGATTTGGTCGTTCTTGAAGTCACGGATAACACGAAGACGTTTGTTTTGGTCAAGGTCACCGTGGATACCTTCTGCACGGAAACCACGAAGTTTCAAACCACGTGTCAACTCGTCCACACGACGTTTGGTACGTCCAAAGACGATTGACAACTCTGGTTGGTCAACGTCCATAAGGCGAGTCATGGTATCGAACTTCTCTTGTTCCTTCACTCGGATAAAGTATTGGTCAACGTTAACATTGGTCAATTCTTTAGCCTTGATTTTCACATGCTCAGGATCTTTCATGAACTGAACGCCAATACGTTTGATGGCATCAGGCATAGTTGCTGAGAAGAGAAGGGTTTGACGTTCTTCTGGTACTCGGCTAATGATAGCTTCAATGTCTTCAAGGAAGCCCATGTTAAGCATTTCATCAGCTTCATCCAAAATCAAAGTCTCGATATTATTGAGTTTAAGAGCCTTACGTTTGATAAGGTCAAGGAGACGACCTGGTGTCCCTACTACAATGTGGGCACCTGAACGGAGGGCCTTGATTTGTTTCTCAATGCTAGAGCCACCGTAGACTGAGCGAACCTTAACGCCCTTGTCACGACCGAAACGGAAAAGCTCTTCTTGAGATTGCACTGCCAACTCACGTGTTGGGGCAATCACAAGGGCTTGGATTGTATTTTCTTCTGTACGAATTTTATCTAGGGTAGGCAAACCAAAGGCAGCTGTTTTACCAGTACCAGTTTGGGCCTGACCGATAACATCCTTACCTTCAAGAGCGAGTGGTATCGTCAACTCTTGGATAGGTGATGGCTTTTCAAAACCGGCAGCTACAACAGCTGATTGGATGTCTTCTGATAGGTTTAAATCTGTAAATTTCAAAGTATTCTTCTTTCTATTTGAAGGCGGTGCGAAGCCACCTTATGAGACTTGGTTATGTAGTATGTTAACTACCTGTATTTAATAGTCGTTTATTTTAACAACTCATCTAGTCTATCATATTTAAGAATAAAAAGACAGTGAATAACGTTTTAAAACCGCCTCCAATTTGAGAAGACGGTTTCACTCACTAATTATTATTTATGGACCAACCAACGCAGATAGCGGGCCAAGACCAAACAAAGGATCGCACTACCGATAATGATGAAAATCCAAGCTGGACTGACAGTCATAAACGGTAGAGGAACATTCATCCCAAAGAAACCGGTAATAACGGCAAGCACTCCTAAAAGTACCTCAATAATGGTCAGATTGCTCAAGTTGTTGTTCAGATTGTTGTTTAGGATATTGTTATAAGAACCTGATAGTTGCTGTAAGACCTTAGAAATAAGATCCGTCATGGCAACCAACTGCCTGGCTTCAATCATGGCATCATCAAACTGTTCTTTTTCGACCTCATTGAGACGACGATAAATAGCGTGCCCCTTGATGTGTTCCAAAAGAAGACGATTTTGTGTAGCGGCAGCCACTAGATAGACCATGCCTGTTTCCAAATCTGAAAGATCGTAAAGATTCTTACTCGTCGTTGTCTGTTTTAGGCGTCGACTAACCTCATCTTTTTGCTGATCCAAGCGTTCAATGACGGGATAGTAGGCATTTGAAATCATCTCAAGGCCTGCAAAGAGCAATTTGTAGATAGACAAATCCTCATGGTTATCCACATAATCTTGCATCTTGCTTATCACATAAGCGTTATCCTCGTTACTAATGGTCACCAAACGTGTATCTTGAACAATAAAGGTCAGAGGAATGGTTTCATAGTATTCCTTGTCCTTTTCAAGCGCCAGAACGTTATAGATAAAGGTGATTGTCCCAGTCTCACGGTTGTAGTCCATGTGAGCTCGTTCATTTTTATCCAAGGCATACTCTATAGTTTCTTGGTCAATATCATACTTGGTATAAAGGTAGGATTGCTCAGAAATAATATCTGAGTCAATATTAATCCAGTGACGCTTATAACCCAGTTCTTTTTCAATAAACATTTTTCTTCCTCATTACTCTAGCACTGCTGCTGCCAAAGCTTGTTGGATTTCAAAGACATTATTATCACTCTTAAATTGAAGGACCTCTGCAGGCTCAAGTGCTGATGAAATCCAAATCTTAAGTTCAGCATCTAGGTCAAAGTGCCCCGAACTTTCTACAGTAAAACGAGAAATCGAGTGATAAGGGATAGACTTGTAAGAAGTCTTCTTCCCTGTAACACCTTGTTTATCGACTAAAATCAAGCGCTTCTCTGTAAAGACAATCAAGTCACGAACAAGGGCATAGGCTAACTCCACCTGTTCACCTGGAATTAAGATGCCCTCCAATTGGCGCTCAACCTTATCATTATCTTTTTTAGATGCATTGCCAAGCAGTCCTGAAAAAAGTCCCATAGTTATTTCTCCTTTTTTATTGTAAAGATAATCCTTGCTTTAACTATACCACAATTTTAGGATTTCAGACACTTGCAGAAATGAGTTTCTGGTAGTACAATTAAGGAGTCACAAGAGGAGCAATTGCTGAGAATGGCTAGCTTGAATTTTTTTCAAGACTTGCCTAAACTCTTACCACCTGATCAGGTTAAGACCTGCGTAGGGATGTGTCTCAAAATAGATTGAAATAGAAGAACTTCTATGACAACGTTTTGATGTGGCAAAAATAGCCAATCAAGACGATTGGTATAGGAGGTTTTTTATGTCGAAAACAAGTATTCGACCAATGATTGAGGTTGCACTCCTTGCAACCATTGCTTACATTCTCGACTTGGTTACTCAACCCATGTCCCTAGGCCCTTGGATTTCCCTTTCCTTTAAGATGGTGCCCATCTTTCTCCTCAGTTTTCGCTGGGGCTTAAAAGCTGGTGCTATGGGAGGTCTTATCTGGGGGCTACTTCAAGTTGTTACAGGGCAAGCCGCCGGTGGTTGGCTGACCTTGACACAAGGTTTTCTGGAGTACTTTGTCGCCTTTAGTCTGATTGGTATTAGTGGTGTGGTCAAACCAGCCCTTGATAAAGCCATTAAACAAGACAATAAAGTCAAGTCTCTGATGCTTATCACTTGGGGGATTCTGCTTGGTAGCTTTGCTCGTTACCTCATTCACTTTATAGCCGGTGTCATCTTTTGGGGAAGCTATGCCCCTAAGGGACAAAGCCCTTATCTCTATTCACTCATTGTCAATAGCTCATCTTTCCTAGGAGAAACATTGGCAAGCCTTATTGTTTTCTTCGCCCTGCAACGATTCCTAGGCAGATTACTCAATACAGAAAAATAAAAGAAACCATAGGACAGTCTTAATTGACAGTCCTATGGTTTTTTGTGTGTTTATAAAAAACAGCAATCATTGCCTATTCACAGTAATAACCTCACTTTTGTTTTCCTGTATTTTATGTTAAGATACAAAAAAATAGATATTCCCATATATGCAAACTGGAGGCTTCCATGAAAAAATTTGGAGCAATTTTTAAAAAATTTCGTAAATCAAGAGGGATACGGTTAAAAGATGTCGCAAAAGCTGGTATCTCGACATCTCAACTGTCTCGTTTTGAAAAAGGACAGACAGACTTAACCATTACAAAGTTTATGTTAATATTAGACGAGATTAATATGCCCATTGACGAATTCATGTATGCTGTCCATGATTTTCATCGTGATGATCTGAATGAGCTATTGTCAAAAATTCGACTTTTTGTATCAACTCATGATATCGATGGATTAAAGAAGTTACTTAATTCTCAATTAGAATCAGAACCTAAACGAGAGAAGTTTCATCACATTAATACTATTTTATTAAAAATTCGCTTGCAGGATTTATCGGGAGAAAGCTATTATACACAGCAAGACCTAACCGATTTAACCGATTATCTATTTAGTGTCGAGTACTGGGGGTATTATGAATTATTGATTTTTGCAAATACCTTAGATGTGTTGAACCATGAGACTCTTATGGTTTTGGCAAAGGAGATGTCTAGAAGGTCTGATTTTTACAAAGAGATTCCTAATAATCGACGCATGATATCAACCATGTTATTAAATGTTTATATTACATGCATAGAAAGAGAAGAACTCATTGATGCACGGTATTTTGAAAAACAATTAAACCAATGCTTTTTTATCGAGACTGAAATTTATGAACGATTGGTTTTTCAATATGCACAAAATTATTATCAATATAAAAAAGAAGGAAATAATCAGTCCATTATCGAAATGAAAAAATATATTGGGGCCATGAAATTGGCAGGGAGCGAGCATATTGCAAAGACTTATGAAGCACATTTGAAAAAATTGATAGAGGAAAACAGTTAGAAAGCATATATGGGAATTTATTAAATAAGATTATTATTCTTGTAAAATTATTTTGTTTAAAGAATATGTGAATCCAATTTCATTTCCAGATTTGGTAACCAATATGGAGAAACGATATGTCTAAATCCTTTCTGAAATTACTTATCTCTCAGTTATTTGCTAACTTAGCTGACATTTTTCTTAGGGTATCTCTCATTGCAAATATCTACGTCATTACAAAATCCGTTATTGCAACCTCAATGGTTCCGATTCTAATCGGATTGTCAGCTTTCGTGGCAAGCCTTCTGGTTCCATTAGTAACTAAAAAACTAGCCTTAAATAGAGTGCTTTCATTCACTCAATGTGGAAAGACTTTTTTATTAGCAATACTCCTTGTAATGCTCATTAAGGCTCAATTTGTTCCAGCCTTAGGAATGTATATCTTTGTTGTCGCTATTTCTATCTTAGATGGCTTTGCGTCGCCCGTATCTTTTGCCATGATTCCTAGATATGCCACAAATTTGGGAAAGGCAAATGCTGCCTTATCAATGAGTGGTGAGGGAGTACAATTGATTGGATGGGGACTGGGCGGTCTCTTATATACTTCGCTTGGTCTTTTCCCTACACTGTTGATAGTCTTACTCCTTTATCTCCTTTCCACTTTTGTGATGCTCTTTCTTCCTCAGGCCAAAATAGAGCAGTTAGAAGCGGAGACAAATCTTGATACTCTAGTAAAGGGATGGAAGTTAGTTGCAAAAAATCCTAAATTAAAGTTATTTGTTCAAGCAAATTTATTAGAGGACTTCTCAAATACAATCTGGGTATCGTCTGTAATCCTTGTTTTTGTAACCGAGGTATTAAAACAAACTGAAAGTTACTGGGGCTACTCAAATACAGCCTATTCCCTTGGTATCATTTTAGGTGGAATAATTGTCTACAAACTATCCGAAAAGTTTTTAGTCATAAGTGGAAAAGTATTCTCTTTCCACTCTTAGCAATGGCGACCATCACAGCCAGTATCCTCTTTTTTTCAAACACACAAACATTTTTAATTTTCTCAAGTTTAATCGGCTTCTTTTCTCAGTTAAAAGAAGTCCCTGAAAGTGTCTTTCTTCAAGAAACTGTGGATGAAAATCAGTTAGTACATGTTTATTCTGTATTTGAAGTCATTTCAACCCTTGCTTTTTCAGTTTTCGTCTTTCTGATGAGTTCTATTACTGAAAAATTTGGAATTACAACAAGTTTCTGGCTATCAACAATTTGCATACTTTTGGAAGCTGGCTTGATTTATCATAATCGTGATTATCTAAAGTAATTAACCATAGCTATACTTGATAACTATTAGGTTTATAAAAAATATAGGACTATCTGATCAGATAGTCCTATATTTTGTGTTGTTTTAGAGACGTAGCGTAGATATCATTATTAAGATGTTACGACACGAAGTCAGACGAATCGATATTATTCGTCTGACGTAGTTAGTGAGACTGCTAGCTAGCCACAAGATAGTGGCTAACAACAAAAGAAGAAGCATACTAGAAAATGAATAGCCACAAGATAGTGGCTAGCGTCAAAAGATGAACGATTTAAAATCGTCATCTTTTGTGCCGTATTACATCTTCTCTTCCAATGTTACATCTGGATATTTATCCGCAAACCAGCGGAGGGCAAAGTCATTTTCAAAGAGGAAGACTGGTTGGTCAAAGCGGTCTTTGGCCAAGATATTTCGGCTTGATGACATGCGTTCATCGAGATCCTCAGGTTGAATCCAACGCACAGTCTTTTTACCCATTGGTGTCATAACGACTTCGGCATTGTATTCATTTTCCATACGGTGTTTGAAGACTTCAAATTGAAGTTGACCAACGGCACCAAGCATGTATTCACCTGTTTGGTAATTGGTGTAGAGCTGGATGGCTCCTTCTTGCACCAATTGTTCAATTCCTTTATGGAAGGACTTCTGCTTCATGACGTTTTTAGCAGAGACTTTCATGAATAACTCGGGCGTAAAGGTTGGTAGGGGTTCAAATTCAAATTTGTTTTTACCTACTGTAAGGGTATCACCAACCTGGTAAGTTCCTGTATCGTAAACCCCGATAATATCTCCAGCCACGGCATTTTCGACATTTTCACGGGACTCGGCCATAAACTGAGTGACGTTAGAGAGCTTAGCTCCTTTACCTGTACGGGTTAGGTTAACACTCATACCACGCTCGAATTCACCTGAAACGATACGAACAAAGGCAATACGGTCACGGTGACGTGGGTCCATATTGGCTTGGATTTTGAAAACAAAACCAGAGAAATCCTTGTTAAGAGGATCAATCTCGTCCCCATCCACTGTCTTGTGACCATGTGGTTCTGGTGCAAATTTGAGGAAGGTATCGAGGAAGGTTTGAACCCCAAAGTTAGTAAGGGCAGAACCGAAGAAGACCGGTGTCAATTCACCAGCTAAAATAGCTTCCTCAGAGAATTCATTACCCGCTTCTGTCAAGAGTTCAATATCTTCTTTAGCTTGCTCATAGAATGGGTTGTTGGCAAAAAGAGTATCACCATCTTCAATCTTGGCAAAGCGCTCGTCACCTTTATAGAGCTCCAAGCGTTCGTTATAGAGGTCATAAAGTCCTTCGAAGGCTTTACCCATACCGATAGGCCAGTTCATTGGGTAGCTGGCAATACCAAGCACTTCTTCCAACTCTTCCAAGAGGTCAAGTGGCTCACGTCCATCACGGTCCAATTTGTTCATGAAGGTGAAGACAGGAATACCACGGTGCTTGACAACTTCGAAAAGTTTTTTGGTTTGGGCCTCGATACCTTTGGCTGAGTCAACGACCATGACGGCAGCATCAACCGCCATAAGGGTACGGTAGGTATCTTCTGAGAAGTCCTCATGCCCTGGAGTATCAAGGATATTGACACGTTTGCCAGCATAGTCAAACTGCATCACAGATGAGGTTACTGAGATACCACGTTGTTTCTCAATATCCATCCAGTCTGATTTAGCAAAGTTTCCGGTTTTCTTACCTTTTACGGTACCAGCTTCACGGATTTCACCCCCAAAGTAAAGCAATTGTTCAGTGATTGTTGTTTTACCAGCATCGGGGTGAGAGATGATGGCAAAAGTACGGCGTTTTTTGATTTCGTCTTGGATACTCATAGTTTTCTTTCTTCTTTAAAAATAATCTTTTTGATACTTTTCCTTAGTGGTATGGATGTCAGCAGCTTCTTTATAAATCTCAAAAATCCCATGTCCCAGAGCTACTAATAGCAATAGGGTTTTTACCAGAACGAAAAGCAAGATCGTTGTAACACTTCTTTCAGAAAATTTCTGTCTTTTGAAAGCTACATTTATTGTCAAGGCTTGCGATAATTCTCGCAGGCACAGCTCTTTTATTATATCCAAATTACAGTGTGAAAGCAATTCTGAAAGCGTTTTGTGTTAGAATAAAACAAATAAAATGAAAAAACACGCTATCAACTCTCTGATGGCGTGTTTCTTCATTTATTTAATATTTCTCGTCAAAATATTCCAGACCTTTTTTCATAACTATCATAAGAAAAATCAAAGCTCCTGAAACAGCAAGGTATTTGATAGGTAACCAGGCCTCTGGGATAAAAGGGGTATGTCTTAACAAGCCGTAATTTCCGTTAACAAAATGATTAACAACTACAAGTCCGAGATTCAATAGCAAGGTAAGTGTCACAATCATATTCTTTGAAATAGGGTGAGTCTTATAGGTCCTCAAAAGATAATTGAGGCTATTGACCAGTAGAGCATAATGCCCAATGATAAAGGAAATACTGGAGATATGCGGAAAATCATAAGGATCAAATATGGGATGAATGATCGCACAAGAACCTCCAACCAAGCCCATAAGTGCAAAATAAGTTTTGACCTTACTATCTTTTAGGAGCAAGAGGGAGAGCATGGCCAAGCGGCAATGGTAAAGAGGGAGACTATCATCTAAAGGAAATCCCTGCCAAATATACCAAATGTAAAGGCTAATCAGTTGAACGGCTTGAACTCCTAGAAAAGTCAGACGCCAACTTTTTTTAGCATGCCAAGACCAACTCAGGTAAGCCAGCAGCGCCAATACCATTAGCATCACCAGATAATAGGGCAAAGGTATCTGTGGTGGCCGGGTTTGGGTCGTTGTCAAAAAATCCTTCATTCTCTTCTCCTGATAAAATTGCTATTCTCGTTATTATATCAAATTTCAGGTAAATCAAAAACCTACTTTAACGAGCAGGCTTTTGATTTAAGACAATCTTATTTTGTGACTTTCCTTAAGTTAGTTCGGTCACCACTTCTTCAAAGTTCCATAAACAGCTCTTTAATGCAGGTTTTAGAGCTTAATCCTTAGCTTGGAGTTCTTCAACAACTCTAGCTAGGTTCATAGAGTTGGAGCCCTTAAGCAAGATTTGATCGTGCTCGCCTAGGCTTTCTTTGATGCGTTTAACCATAGCGTCAAACTGGTCCTCGTCAGCTGTCTTCTTGAAATAATAGACATGACCAATCGGGAACATCTGGCTAGCAAGTTGCGACAAGTCCGCAATGTCTTCACCGTAGAAAATTACCGTATCAATAGCATCTGGTGCTAGACTAAGAATCATCTGCGTGTGAAGTTGGACAGACTGCTCACCGAGTTCTTTCATATCGGCTAAGACAGCGATTTTCTTGCCTCCTTCATTCTTAGGAATGGCTGAGAAGGTCTCCAAAATAAGCTTCATGGCTGTTGGATTGGCATTGTAGACGTCTGAAAGAATATCTGCGCCATTAGCCGCTTTTTTCCATTCGGTACGATTTTTTGTCAGTTGCAAGTTAGCCAAAGCTGAGAAAATATTTTCCTCAGTCACACCCCAGTGTTTAGCGACATAAGCCGCAACCATAGCATTTGTGGCATTGTATTTTCCAGTGACTGGCAAGGTAACTTGTCCATCTAGGAAGTTAGTTGAGAAGGTGAGGTGATCCTTGTATTCCGTCAAGTCAGAGACTGTCAGATCAGAGCCCTCACCAAATCGTACCACTTCAAGATTGCTTGGCAAGAATGGATCTACGATAGGATCACTTGGCACAAGTAAGAGGCTGCCATCAGGCATACCGTCTTGCATTTGCATCTTACCTTGGGCAATCTTGTCACGGCTACCGAAGAACTCTAAGTGAGCCTCTCCGATTAAGGTAACAACAGCTGTTTTTGGCTTCGCCAAGGTTGACAAGAGGTGAATATCACCCATGTGGTCTTGTCCCATCTCAAGGACGATTTTTTCAGTATCATCAGGCATGTGAAGGGCGGTATAGGGAAGACCAATCTCGTTATTGTAGTTACCTTGGGTCTTGTAGGTGCGGTAGGTCGTTGCCAAAATATCATGAATCATGTCCTTGGTCGTTGTCTTACCGTTAGAACCAGTCACCGCAATGACATCAACACCAGTCTTTTCAAGATAGTAGGCCGCTAAAGTTTGGAAGGCCTCAAGAGCATCCTCAACTAGGATGTGGGCTTGATCAGCTGGTAAGTCTTTTTCTGTGAATGTCGCTAGAGCTCCATTTTCAAAAGCTGTTTGGATAAACTCGTGCCCATCACGCACACCCTTGAGCGGCAAAAAGAGATCGCCCGCTGTAATCTTACGGCTATCAAACTCAATCTGGTTAATAGCGACATCTTCATAGGCAGTGACATCATTTTTAGCGCCAACAACCTTGGCAATTTCATGGAGTGTCAGTTTCATCTTAAAATCCTCTGTTTTGTTTTTTTACAAATCTGACAAAAAATAGGCTTTCTTGTCTCTCAATATACCCTCCAATTATATCACAAATAAGCCTAGCTTTTGCTTGGGAGGTGAATTTGTTACAATGGTTGATGAAAGGATTAGGCATGACAAAGAAAAAATCAATCAGACCCTCTAGTAAAGAGAAAGACAGAGAAAGTGACTGTCAAAGTATCAAAGAACCTAAAAGGTGGCGTTTTAATTGGAGAAAGCTAATTCTACTAGAGCCAACATCTGAATTGATTATCTTATTAATACTAGCACTGCTGTATGGTGGTTTTTATTATTACGATCATTATACAGTCAACAAAGATAACATTTATGGTCTCTGGCAGTCTGATCATCATAAGTTAGCGATTTCCTATAAGCATCTTCAGAAAGGAGGAAATATCGACTGGCAAGTCGTACAGGATGGTAAGTATATTATCTATGCTGCTAGAACTCGCCCTATCAAGCGCTTCAATGACGGCACCCTATACATGGAGCTTTATACAGTGGAAGGCTACCTGACTGACCTCCCGACCAAGGATGGTTTCAGCTACATGGATTTTTATCTTCGCAAAGACAATTATCTCACTTACGACGGTGACTCCTATAAGCGCATAGACTCCGGAAACAAGTCCATCACTTGGAAAGATGGTTCTACCAGCCCTTACGGTGAAAGGAAAACCACTATAGATGAGGTTATTGAAGCCTTCTATTTGATACTTATGGGTATTTTATTATTAGTTACCATCATAGAGGCTCGGAAAAAGAGGAAAGAGAAGCTCAATGAGACACCAAACAAAAAGAAAATACGCTGACCGAAAGAATCTCAACCGAAAGTATCATTCACAAAAAGCATATCGGAAAGAACAGAAACGCAAAACGGGATGGCGAGCACACTGGGATAACTTTACAGACCGTTTAGCCAACATTTTTGGGATAGGTTTCCTAATCCTCTTACCTATACTCATTATCTATGGTATTTTCTTTGATCATAACGTTTATAAAGACAGTATCTATGGTCTTTGGCAATCTGAAAGTCATCAGATTGCCATATCCTACGAAAGAGGTCGCAAGGGAAGTAAGATTGATTGGGAGATTGTTCAAGATGGAAATGTCCTCATTAAAAATGCACGCATCGATGACATTAAACGCTTTAATGACGGTACCCTCTACATCGAAGTTTATGCCAAGGAGCGCCTGCTTTCAGTCCTTCCCGCTAAGAACGGCCTCAACTATTTGAATATGTATGTTCGTAAAGACAATTATCTGACCTATAATGGCGAATCCTACAAACGGATTGATGATGAAAACAAGAGCATTACCTGGAAAGATGGCTCTAAATCCCCTTACGGTCAACGAATAACCTTGTTTGATCGTCTGGAACCCTATCTCCTATTTGGAATGTTGGGAGGCTTACTTAGCTATGTCCTTTTCGTTGAATGTAAGGTCAGAAGAAAATATAAAAACAAATAAAACCACTCCTGCTTCTAGCCAGACTAGATATAAGCAGGAGTGGTTGTTTATTCTTATTAAGCAAGACTTGCCTCTAACGAAGGCTGCCAGTTTTATTTCACTTCGCCACCTTCAACCACAAGGTCATCAGCTTTAGCTGAATCACCGTAAGTTGGGTGAAGTGTCTTTTCATAATCTTTGTGGAAGAAATTCTCTTCGCCAAGTTTCTTAATGTCTTTATTGATAAAGTCGAGGAGTTCTTTGTTACCTTTTTGAACAGCTGGGGCAATGGTATCTGGGTCACCAAGAGATGTGATTCCGACTTCATAACCTTTATTTTCTAGAGCCCAAGCCAGAACTTCGGTATTATCAGTTGAGAAGGCATCGCCACGACCGTCAAGGAGGGCTTGATAAGCATCGCTGTATTGGTCATACTTTTGCAATTTGATATTTGGATAGTTCTTTTCAAAGTAAGTTTCAGCAGTTGTCCCTTTAGTAACAATCAAAGTCTTACCTTCAAGTTCTTTAACGTCCTTGATGACCTTGTCTTTAGGTGATACCACACCGATTGAGACTTTCATATAAGGAAGAGCGAAGTCCACTTGTTTCTTACGTTCATCAGTCACTGTGAAGTTGGCAAGTGTAATATCTACCTTGTTTGAAATCAAGAATTCGGCACGGTTGGCCGCATCTACTGAGACGTATTTAGGTTTTACACCCAAGTCTTTAGCCAAACGGTTACCAAGTTCAATATCGTAACCTTGGTAAGCACCCTTGCTATCTACGTAACCGAAAGGTTTCTTGTCCGCAAAGACGGCGATACGAAGCTCACCACTCTTCTTAATTTCTGCAATGGTACGTGCTTTGGCTGTTGATTTACCAGAGCTACTGTTGCTTGAGCAAGCCGTCACTGCCACCAAGGCAAAGACGAGGGCTAATAGGGCAAAAATTTTCTTTGTTAGTTTCATAATTCTCTCCTAAAATAATTTATTTTCACTAAAAACAATGGGTTACAAATAGGCACCAAACTGACTGAAGTCAAAGACATTGAGGAACTCTTGAGCTCGTTTAGTATTTGGATGATTGAAGAATTCTTCAGCAGTACCTTCCTCAGCGATGACTCCCTGGTCCATAAAGATAATACGGTCAGCGATGGCACGCGCAAACTGAAGCTCATGGGTTACAATCAACATGGTGCGCCCTTCTTGAGCGAGGTCATTGATCAATTCCAGAACTTCACGAACCATCTCAGGGTCAAGCGAAGCCGTCACCTCATCAAAGAGGATAACTTCAGGATGCATAAGCAGGGAACGGACAATGGCCACACGTTGCTTTTGACCACCCGATAGTTGTCGCGCGAAGCTATGCTTCTTGTCCAGAAGTCCCACACGCTCCAAAAGTTTCTCAGCCTCGGCGATGACTTCTTCCTTGTTACGCCCTTGGGCTTTGACCGGCCCCAAAATCAGATTTTGTAGGATGTCCAAATGTGGAAAGAGGTCATAACTTTGAAAGACCATGCCGATTTTCTGACGAATCAGATGGAAATCCTTCTTACTACCAGTAATAGACTTGCCATCTAGGAGAATATCGCCTCCTTGAATAGTCTCCAAGCCATTGATACAACGTAGCAAGGTCGATTTTCCACAACCTGAGGAACCCAGGATAACAACGACTTCACCTTGTTTAAGGTCCAAGGAGATACCTTTGAGAATTTCATTGTCCCCAAAGGACTTTTTCAAATCCTTGATTTGTAAAATGCTTTCGGTCATCTTAATTCCTCCAACGATTTTCAAGATAAGTAGACAGCTTAGAAACTGGATAACAAATGGCAAAATAAAGAATCAAAATCGTGCCATAGATCCAGAAAGAAGCTGTTGGGATAGTCAGGCGGTTACTATCGATAATCTGCTGACCAACCTTGGTCACCTCAACCACACCAATCAACACCACCAAAGACGTGGTCTTAATCATCCGGGTCACCAGGTTAATGGCCTGAGGCAACAAGCGACGCAAAACTTGCGGAATAATCACATAGGTGTAAAGCTGACTGTTGGTCAAGCCAAGGGCCCTTCCGCTCTCAAACTGGTGTCTAGGGAGCGACGTGATTGACCCACGCACCAAATCACCCATCTCAGCCGTTCCCCAAAGGGTAAAGACGATAATAGCCGATAACTCACCTGAGATATTGATGTTAAAGTTCCTAGCCAGGCCAAAATAGACAATAAAGAGCAAAACCAATTGGGGCATGATACGAATAAATTCCAGATAAATACGTGACAAAAAACGAATAATCTTAGATTTCGACGTCATGACAATTCCCAAAAGGGTCCCCAATAAAAGGGAAAGAAGCACCGAAACGATGGAAATCCAAATAGTTACGCCTAGACCTTGTATGATACGTAGGAAATTATTCCCCTGAAGAAGAACTTGAAAGCCCGAATCCTGCATAGCGTAACCTCCTTTCAATCCAACTAAAGACTAGGGAAATCGGTAGCAACATTAAGAGATATGCCACAACCAACATACCTAAAGCCACATCGGTTTCGTAGTAAAGACCAATCAAATCTTTGGCCACATACATCAAATCCGCCAAGGCTACCGCTGAGAATACTGACGTTTCCTTGATAAGGAAAATGATGTTAGCACTAAATGACGGAAGCGCCACAGCTACTGCCTGAGGAAGGACCACATAGCGAAAGACTTGGAAGGGCGTCAAACCAATAGACAAGCCCACTTCATGCTGGGTCTGACTAACGGCTTCTAGACCACTTCGGAAGGACTCCGCCATGTAGGAACCACCCAAGAAAATCAAACCTACCACAGCACAGGCCTCTGAGGATAGAACCAAACCTATACGAGGCAAGCCAAAGTAGAGAAAGAAGAGCTGAATCAAGAGCGGCGTATTACGAGATAGCTCAATATAAGCCGTCGAAAGCTGACTCAAAATTGGCACTCGGTAATGACGAATAACACTCACCACCAAGCCCAAAAGGAAGGAACCAATAATCCCCAGAACGGCAATATGTAAAGTTAAAAAGAATGCCTTCTGATAAAAGGGCAAATACTGTTGAACAATGGACCAGTCCAAAACTTACCTCCTCATTTAAGATACTAAAGGCGTATAGAATTCCGTAAAGCAAATAGGAAACTGACGGCGTGTGCGGGCACACTAGGAAGTTTATCTTTTGCTCTAGGAATTTAGCCTGTGTTCAATTCCACAAGATACAAAGGGCGTAGAAAATTCCATAAGCATTCACTGCCATCAACCTCTAGCCCTCTGACCCTTCTCTCGCATTTGAAAAGTACGGCTTCACAAAATACGAATGAATAGCTTTATGTCATTTTGAAACGTTAGCTTTATTCTACCACCGCTGAGATTATTTGGATAATATGTATTTTTTATCAGCGTGATAAAGAAAAGATATAGATAAACTGACACATTTTGTAAAGAAAAAAACACCCCAGTCTCAGAGATTTCTCCAAGACTAAGATGTTTGCTTTCTAAATCATATTTCTTAAATCAAATGGCTTTCACGTTTCTCGAACATTTCTTGTCCTAACGCTACCAATTCCTTGATAAGGTCTGTATAAGAGAGTCCCATATTTTCCCAAAGCAATGGATACATTGACCATTGGGTGAAACCTGGCATTGTATTGAGCTCATTAAGATAAATGGTTCCATCCTCAGCCAAGAAGAAATCACAGCGAGCAAGGCCACAACCACCAAGGGCACGAAAGGCCTTGGCCGCATAGGCACGCATTTGCGTCATGACTTCTGCAGGCACGTGAGCTGGGATATCCATGGTAATCTTATTGTCGATATACTTGGCCTGATAATCATAGAAGGCAACGTCTTTAACAACTTCACCTGGTTCTGTTGTTTTGACAGTCGTATTACCAAGGATACCAACCTCGATTTCACGGGCAACCACACCCTGCTCAATCAAGATACGGCTATCATATTTGAGGGCCAAATCAATCGCTTCACGAAGCTCTGCTTCATTTTCAGCCTTAGAAATCCCAACAGATGACCCCATGTTAGCTGGTTTTACAAAAACTGGGAAGGTCAATTTTTGCACAGTTCTAGCCACTGCTGCTTCCAAATCTTCACCCTCGATGAAGACAATGTAGGCAACCTGAGGTACACCCACAACCTCGAGAATATGCTTGGTCGTAATCTTGTCCATGGCAACACTTGATGAAAGGACATTGGTCCCCACGTAAGGCAACTTGAGAGTTTCAAGGAAACCTTGGATAGACCCATCCTCACCCATAGGTCCATGAAGGACTGGGAAGACCACAGCACCTTCTTCGTAGATGTCACTTGGTTTGATAGCCTGACTCGCCACAACTGTGTCATTAGTCATAAGCTTTTCATCATCACCTGGTGTTTCCGTAAACTCTTGTGTTTTGATAAAATCGCCAGACTGAGTGATAAAGTAGGTTTTAACCTCAAATGCGCTATAATCCACCGCACGCATGACACTCTCAGCTGAAAGAACAGACACTTCACGTTCTGCAGAACGTCCACCGTATAGAAGGATAAGGGTTTGTTTAGACATAGGTATACCATTTTCTTTTCTTAATTTTGTGATCTCCATCAAAAGGGAACTCATACCCTTTTAGAGAACATAATTACACTAATCATATCACAAAAAAATGGGTTTTTCAAAAGTATTGTGGATAGAAAAAAACAGAGTAAGAGTTGTTTTTTTCCTGTCTTAAATTTCGTCACCAAGTTCGAACTTAGTACCTTTGAGGGCATGTTTGAGAGACCACTTCCATGGTTTCCCTTCAATAGTGACTTGTTTGTTTTCGAGGTCAACTTGAACCTTGTCTACTCCTTTAACAGCGGAGAGTTTTTCAGTAACGGTGTTGACACATCCTTGGCATTTCATTCCTGTAATCTTATATGTTTTTGTCATTTTTCTTTCTTCCTTTTCTTTAATTATTTTTTGATACACAGCTGAAGTCGCAGAGGTCACAAGCAATCAATGCTTAGACTTTACGACGTTTGAGCCGGAGAGCATTGAGGACGACTGAGACGGAGCTGAAGCTCATGGCAAGTCCTGCTATCATTGGGTCAAGGAGCGGGCCTCCAAAGAGGTGGAGGACACCCATAGCTACTGGGATAGACAAGATATTGTAGATAAAGGCCCAAAAGAGGTTCTCTTTTATCGTTGTGATCGTCGCCTGACTAATTTTCAGGGCCTTAACGACATCCATGAGGTTGGGTTTCATAAGGACCATATCGGCACTTTCCATGGCAATATCTGTCCCTGATCCCATGGCAATACCGATATCGGCAGTTGCAAGGGCTGGGGCATCATTGATACCATCACCAACCATGATGACTGATTTTCCTTCTGCTTGCAGGTCACTAATCACTCTAGATTTCTCTTGCGGAAGGACTTGACTGATGACACGCTTGATGCCAACCTTTTGAGCGATAGCTTGAGCTGTTTGGTCATTATCCCCAGTCAACATGATGACTTCCTTGCCCATTTGATGAAGAGCTGCCACCATATCTGCACTGTCTTCTTTAACCTGATCAGCTACACCAAAGAGTCCGATTAACTTACCATCTTCAGCCAGGAAAATCGGTGTCTGACCATCGGCTGTCAAGTTTTGGAAATCAGCTTGTGCTGGAGTCAAGTCGACTTTTTCTTCTGCCATAAGGGTTTGATTCCCAGCTAAATAAGTTTTGCCTGCATAGCTGGCAGTAAGTCCTCGTCCTGTCAAACTTGAAAAGTTTTCCATCTCTAACAAGTCCAAGTTAGCATTTTCTGCTGCCACAAGGATAGCTTGACCTAAGGGGTGTTCAGACTTGGCTTCCAAGGATGCCAAAAGCTGTAAGGTTGCTCCACTATTGCCATAGGTATAGCTAGAAACCAACTGAGGTTTACCCTGAGTAATAGTTCCTGTCTTGTCAAAAACGAGGACATCAGCCTTGTGAGCTAGTTCAAGCACATCCCCACGCTTATAGAGAATACCGTGTTCGGCCCCAAGGCCTGTACCAACCATGATAGCTGTCGGTGTCGCGAGACCCAAAGCACATGGACAAGCAATAACCAAGACACTAACTGCTACTGTCATAGCGAAGGTAAAGGTTTGTCCCATGACAAAGTACCAAAAGAGACCTGAAACAAGTGCGATAGCCATGACAACAGGAACAAAGACCGCTGACACTTGATCGGCAATCTTGGCAATCGGTGCCTTGGTTTGTTGGGCATCCTCAACCAATTTAATGATTTGGGAAAGCAAGGTGTCCTTACCAATCTTTTCAGCCTCATAAATCAAGCTACCTTGACCATTAATAGAACCTGCAAACACTGGCTTACCAGCGGATTTTTCAATAGGGAGTGACTCACCTGTAAGCATACTCTCATCAATCGCGGAACTACCAGAAATCACCTGACCATCCACGGCTATCTTTTCCCCAGGTTTGACCACAATATGGTCACCAAGAACAACCTTATCCACAGGAAGCTTGACTTCCTTACCATCCCGAAGGACGGTTGCCTCCTTGGCTGACAAGTGCATAAGTTTCTTGATAGCCTCTGAAGTTCGACCTTTAGAGAGGGTTTCAAAGTACTTACCTAGAGTAATCAAGGTCAAAATAACAGCCACTGACTCAAAATAAAGTTGGTGGGCGTGATGGGCATGCCCCAATGAAATATGGTAAGTACCATAGAGACTATAAAGAAAGGCTGCCGATGTTGCCAAGGCTACCAAGGCATCCATGTTAGGATGACCCTTGGCCAAAGTACGAAAACCATTACTATAGAAGGAACGACCCAACCACATGACTGGAACTGTCAAAACTAGCAGCACCAAGGCATAAGTCAAGGCTGCATGGTGAGGAGACAAGAAGTTTGGCACAGGTAGACCGACCATTGGCCCCATAGCTAGATAAAAGAGAGGAATGGTGAAGACAGTTGACCAAATGAGGCGCTCACGCACCTTGTGAATCTTGTCTTCTTCACGCTCTTCCTGACTTTTAGCTGTGTCTGGATTGTAGACTTCGGCTTCATAACCAGCGTCAGCCACAGCCTTTTCAATCGCTTCTGGACTAACCTTATCCCCAGCGTAATCCACAGACATTTTTTCAGTGGTTAGGTTAACCACAGCCTTGTCCACACCATCCAACTTATTAACAGCATTTTCAACATTGGCTACACAGGATGCACAGGTCATCCCATTAACCACAAAGGTTTCTTTTGCCATTTCCTATATCACCTCTATATGATGCCCACAAGCACATTGGCCAGGCACACAGTCACAAACCACCTGATCCACAGGTTCTTTTGCTACAAGTAAGGCCTGTAACTTATCCACATCGGCTTGGGTCATCGGCGTCTTTGCCATGAGTTGACCCAACAAATCGCTATGTTTGGTCAAACAAATCTTGTCAAAAACAGCTTCTAAAGCCTGAAAATTCGCCTCATCTTCCCCCAAGCTAGCTTGATAGATAAAGCCTCGTCCTTGACGCTGACTAGTTAGGTACCCCTTGTCCGCCAAACGTCCAATCAAGGTCTTTACTGTCGAAGCCGACCAGTCTAGCTTATTAGCTAGAATCGCTATAATTTCTGAAGAAGTCGCTTGCCCCTTGGCCCAGAGCACTCGCATGACTTCCCATTCCGCAGGTGAAATTGTCAGCATGATAGCTCCTTTCTGAATTTGTTATTCGTTTACATTCGTAGATTTATTTTAACGTCGCCGTGGGGATATGTCAAGAGTTTTATTTACATTTGTAGTTTTTTTGATGAAAAAAACTCCCCATTTCTGGAGAGTATCATCTTCTATTTTTCGAAATGTGAACCGAACTTAACAAATTCAGTGACGTCTTCTTCCTTACCATCGTGAAGGTCACGGACGATTTTTGATCCTACGATAACACCGTCTGATACAGCGTTAAAGCGTTTGATATCGTCTTCAGTTGACACACCAAAACCTGTGAGAACTGGAATGTCTGCATGGGCAGTCAAGTTAGCCAAGTGTTTGTCAAGGTCATCACGGTAATTACCAGTCTTACCTGTAACACCATTGATGGCAACGGCGTAGATAAAGCCTTCTGCCCCATCAATCAACTGTTTCTGACGCTCAATTCCTGTCGTCAAGCTTACCAAAGGAACAAGAGCAATATCACTATCTTTCAAATATGGTGTGATAAAGTCAGCATGTTCATTTGGCAAATCAGGAATGATGAGCCCCTTGACCGATGTATCTGCCAGGTCCTTAACAAAGGCTTCAATACCATATTGATAAACTGGGTTGATATAAGTCATGATCACCAAAGGCACCTGTGTTTTTTGTTCTTGAAGCTTCTTGATAATAGCTGTCAAAGTCACATCTTTAGCCAAACTACGTTGTCCTGCCAGTTCAATAACGGGACCATCAGCCACAGGGTCTGACCATGGAATACCTACCTCGATAGCTGAAACGCCACTATTTTCCAAGAGAGCGATAGTCTCAAAGAGTCCGTCTAGGCCTTTAGCGTGGTCACCCGCCATGATATAAGGTACAAAAATGCCGTGTTTACTGTCTTTGATAGCTTGTAGGTGTTTTGTTAGTGTTTTTGTCATGGTTTATTTCCCTTCTGCTTCAGCTTCAAAACGTTCTTTGACTTGCATCACGTCCTTGTCCCCACGACCTGAAAGGCAGACAAGGAGACTTTGGTCTGGCGACATCTTAGCTGCCACTTTTTGCGCAAGGGCAATGGCATGGCTAGACTCAAGGGCTGGGATAATACCTTCCAAACGTGATAGAAGTTTGAAGCCTTCGAGAGCTTCTTCATCTGTGATAGAGTCGTAAGTCGCACGGCCGATTTCGTTGAAATAACAGTGCTCAGGACCAACCCCTGGATAGTCCAGACCAGCTGAGATAGAGAAAGCTTCCATGATTTGACCATGAGCATCTTGGAGGACATCCATAAGCGCTCCGTGTAGAATACCTGGACGACCTTTGGCAAAGGTTGCGGCATGTTTATCGGTATCAAGCCCCAAACCAGAAGCCTCAGCACCATACATAGCTACTGACTCGTCATTGACAAATGGGTAGAACATACCGATAGCATTTGAACCACCACCGATACAAGCCATGACGGCATCAGGTAATTTACCGCCAGAAATCTCTGCATATTGACGTTTGGCTTCACGACCGATAACAGATTGGAAGTCACGAACAATTTCTGGGAATGGTGCAGGACCAAGGGCAGAGCCCATAATGTAGTGGGTATCATCAATACCAGCTACCCAAGCACGGAGGGCTGCATTTACAGCGTCCTTAAGCACGCGCGAACCATCGGTAACACTGAAAACTTTGGCACCAAGCAATTCCATACGGAAAACATTAAGCGCCTGACGTTTAACATCTTCTTCACCCATATAAATAGTACAGTCCATGTCGAAAAGAGCTGCGGCTGTCGCTGTTGCAACACCGTGTTGACCTGCACCTGTTTCGGCGATGATTTTCTTCTTGCCCATACGTTTGGCAAGCAAAACTTGACCAAGGGCATTGTTAATCTTGTGGGCACCTGTGTGGTTAAGGTCCTCACGTTTAAGGTAAATTTGCGCTCCACCAATATGATCAGTCAAACGTTTGGCGTGGTAAAGAGGCGTCTCACGGCCCACATAGTTTTTGAGGAGATCATCCAATTCCGCTTGGAAACTTGGATCTTCCTTGGCTTCACGATAGGCCTTGTCCAATTCAATAACGGCCGTCATCAGCGTTTCTGGAACGAACTGACCACCGAATTTTCCGTAAAATCCTTTTGCATCAGGTTGTTGATATGTCATGCTTTCACTCTTTCTATAAATGCTTTAATCTTATCTAAATTTTTGTGACCATCTGTCTCGACACCCGAGGACACATCTAAGGCATAGGGCTGAAAAGTTTCCTTGGCCTCTGCCACATTATCCACAGTCAAGCCACCAGCGATGAAATAGTCCTGCTCAATCTGCTTGTCCGCCAAGAGTTGCCAGTCAAAGGTCTGGCCACTACCAGCAATAGGAGCATCAAAGAGAAGATAGTCTGCCTGGCTCTTGACTTGAGACTCACTATCTGAAATCTGAATAGCTCGAATCACTGGTACTGAAATCTGAGAAATCAGAGCTTCATCAAAGGTTCCATGAATCTGAACAATATCTAAGGGAACCTGACCAATCGCTTCTTCCAGTTCCTCAAGACTTGGTGAAACAAAGACACCGACGATTTTTGTCTGGCCTGTCACTCCTTTAGCTAGCTCGTGGGCTTGTTCAAGACTCACTTGACGCTTGCTTTTGGCAAAGACAAATCCGATGTAGTCAGCTCCTGCTTCAACCGCAGTCGCCACTGCTTCTGGTGTTGATAGTCCACAAATTTTAACCTTTGTCAATTTGCAACTCCTTGACCTTCTCAGCCACATTGTCAGCCGTCATAAGGGCAGTTCCTACCAGAATTCCATTAAAATATGGAGCAACTAGGGCGGCATCCTGACCTGTGAAAATAGCCGACTCAGAAATATAAACAGGTTTATCCTTGAAATGCGCTGACATTTCAAGACTGGTATTGATATCCGTCTCAAAAGTGACCAAATTACGGTTGTTAACGCCAATAATCTCAGCACCAATACGATGAGCCACTTCTAATTCTGGCAGATTATGCGTTTCAACCAAGACTTCCAAGCCAAGGCTAGTCGCAAAATCATAGAGCTCCTTGAGACGAGCTTCTGGCAGGGCCGCTACAATCAAGAGAATGACTGTCGCACCCGCATTACGACTACGCACAATCTGTTTTTCATCAATAATAAAGTCCTTGGCCAAAGTTGGAATAGCTACCTGTGACGAAATTTCTTTCAAGTAGGAAATATCCCCCTTGAAGAAAACCTCGTCCGTCAAAACAGAAATCATGGCTGCCCCATTTTCCTCATAGGTCTTGGCTTGAGCCACAATATCCACATCTAGGTTAATATCACCCATACTTGGACTAGCTTTTTTCACTTCAGAAATAATTTGCAGCTTGTTTTGATTTGACTTGAGAAACTCATAAAGACGATAGGTCTGGCGCAAGGGCTGCAAGTCTTCCATGACCAACTGAGCCACTTCTTTTTCTTTTTGTTCTAAGATTGTCGGAAGAAAGGTTTTACTCATACTTGTACCTCTTGGAGTTGGTGAAGTTTCTCTAGGGCTGAGCCGTCCGCAATCAATTGACGAGCAAGCTCAACACCTTCTTTAATAGTCGCAACCTTACCATTAGCAAAGAATCCGAGACCTGCATTAAGCACTGTTGTTTCAAGATAAGGACTGGCTTCATTTTTCAAGACATTAAGGAGAATCTCTGCATTTTCCTTGGCATCACCACCTGTGATATCAGACAACTCAACCTTTTCCATACCCAAATCTTCATAAGTGAAGGTGTGCTGGCTGATGTGACCATCTTCCAAAAGGGTGTAGGTGTTAGTGCCATAGAGAGCAGCTTCGTCCATATTGTCAGGACCTGTGATAATAACCGCACGTTTACGTCCCAACTGTTGGATAGCATTAGCAACAATCTCTTGCAATTCCACACGATAAAGCCCCATGAGTTGCGTCTCAAGGTCAAGCGGATTAGCCAGTGGTCCGACCAAGTTCATAATCGTTGGAATCCCAAGAGCTTGGCGAGCTGGACCGATAAAGCGCATAGCAGGATGCATGGTTTGGGCAAAGATAAAGGCCAAACCAACCTCATCAAGTGCTTTAGATAGGGTTTCTGGTGATGCCGCAACGTTGATTCCAAGGGCTTCAAGCACGTCTGCCGAACCAGATTTAGAGGAAATCGAACGGTTACCAGCCTTGGCCATACGAATACCACCTGCTGCTAAGACAAAGCAAACAGTTGTCGAAATGTTGAAGCTATAAGACTGGTCCCCACCAGTCCCACAGTTACACATAGCATCTGTGAAGGTCTCAGGCAAGACCGTCGCATGCGATTTGAGAGCACGCACGATACCTGTAATTTCATCTGCTGTTTCTCCCTTAGTTTTGAGCCCCATAAGGAAGGCAGCGATTTGGCTTTCTGAGACTTCATTTTTGAGAATGCGGTCAAAGACTGCTTGGACTTGGTCTTGAGACAAGTCTTGTCGGTTTGAGATTTGTAGGAATATTTCTTTCATATCTGTTTTCCTTTTAAAAACGGTTCAATGTTTTCTGATGCACGAGGAGATGTTTTGAGCGTAGACCAATTTAGTCAAAAGACTGTCCGACTAGCCTGCAACGATTTTTACAAAATTTTCAACCATCTTGAGCCCATCTGGACTACCGATGCTTTCTGGGTGATATTGCAAACCATAAATTGGTAGCTCCTTATGTTGAATGGCCATGATTTCCTGGTCATCCGTTGTGATAGCTGTCACATCGAAGCCCTCTGGCATTTGGTCAACAACGATGGAATGGTAACGCATAATTGGAACATCATTGTCAATATCCTTGAAAATTGGCGATGGCGTTTCAAAAGTAATATTGCTTTGTTTGCCATGCATGACATTCTTAGCCAAGCCAAGTTTACCACCAAAAGTTTCCGCAATAGCCTGGTGCCCCAAGCAAATTCCCATCATCGGTTTTTTACCAGCGAAATCCTTGATCAAGGCTTCCATTTTACCCGCATCAGCTGGCCAACCTGGACCTGGTGAAAAGACTAGCCCGTCAGCATTTTCTGCCTCTTCATAGAGCTTGTCATCATCGTTACGCAAAACCTTTACCTCTGTAAATGTCCCTAGGTATTGTGCCAAATTATAGGTAAAAGAATCATAGTTATCAACTAATAAAATCATTGGTCATCTCCTATTCTTGTCATAGCTTTCGCCTTGTTAATCGTTTCGTAAAATTCATTTTCAGGAACACTGTCGTAAACAACACCTGCACCTGCTTGAACATAGGCTTTTTGATTTTTGAGAATCATGGTACGGATGGCAATGGCAAAGTCCATATCTCCTGTCGCAGACAGATAACCAATAGCTCCCGCATAAATACCACGTTTTTCCTGCTCAAGCTCATAGATACGACGCATGGCACGAATCTTAGGTGCTCCTGATACGGTTCCAGCTGGTAGGGTTGATTTTAGCGCATCCAATGCTGTCAATTCAGGCAAGAGTTGTCCCTTAACCACACTGGTAAGGTGCATCACATAGCGGAAATACTCAACCTCCATATACTTGGTCACCTTGACCGTACCATTTTTAGCAATCTTACCAATATCATTACGTCCCAAGTCAACCAACATACGGTGTTCCGCAGTTTCTTTGACATCATGTGAGAGTTCATCTGCCAAAGCCGCGTCTTCCGCCTCATTGGCACCACGAGGGCGAGTTCCAGCAATCGGATTGGTTACCACCTCTCCATTCTTCACTGAAACCAAACTCTCTGGGCTCGCACCAATCACCTGATAATCTCCAAAATCGTAGAAATAAAGATAGTTTGATGGGTTGGTCACACGCAAGTTACGGTAGTAATCTAAAGGATCTCCCTCAAAGTCCGCTGAAAAGCGTTGGCTAAGCACACATTGGAACATATCTCCCTCACGAATGAGTTTCTTGGCCTTAGTCACCATATCCATGAAGACTTCTTTTTCGATATGATTTGAAAATTGCAAGGCTTGCAAGGCTTGAGGCGTAAACTCGTTTGGCGCCTGAGTCTGGAGGTTGGTTACCACCTGACCAAGAGCTTGACGCACCGCATCGTTGTCACGATCAGAGTAGATATTGTCCTCAACCACATAAACCTTTTCCTTCTTGTGGTCAAAAATCAAATAAGACTCATAGATGAAGAAATGCATATCAGGTGTCCCAATCGTATCTTCAGGAATCTCACCAATATTTTCATAGAGACCAATCATGTCATAGCCTGCAAACCCGATAGCACCACCTGCGAAAGGTAGGTCAGACTTGATGCCCTTGACTGTTACTTGGTCCAAGTATTCGAAAGGATCTTGATCAATCGCCTTACCATTTTCATAAAGAACACCATCCTTGAAGGTTACTTCAAAGACCGGATTGTAGGCAACAATAGAAAAACGTGCATTTTCCTTCTCACGAGGAATAGATTCAAGGATAACCTTGTGTTCCCCCTGAACACGCATATAAGCCAAGATTGGTGTTAAGGTATCGGCTGGTAAAATTTTTCTCATAATATTTCCTTTCAAACTGGTTTATCGAGAGTAATAAGACTGATACAAGGCTCCTTTATAGGATGTATCGGCACCATATTATTCTTTGTTCACTTTCTCTTCCAAAGCAATAAATGCTTTAATCATGCTTCTCCAAACACTTTCAGCCACATCTGGCGATAAGCCAAGCTCTAGTGCCTCCTTACGACGGTTTGCTATCACTTGAGCAACACGATCACTAGCCTGGACAGCAACCTTGTCTCCCTTGGGCTTAAGCCGTCCTGCCTTTTCCACAAGTATTTGACGTTGGGCCAGTAGTCGAAGCAACTGTCTATCAATATTATCAATATCAATTCGAATATCGCTTAATGCATCCATAAATACCCAACCTTTCATTGAATAATGACATAACACTTCTTTAAAGATAAAAGTAAACAAAAAACCTCACAGAGAAAAACTCTGTGAGGGCATTAAATCTAGTTTAACACGGTACCACCTCAGTTAATGGTCTCCAAAAAACGACCATCATCTCTATCTCCTCTAACAAGGAGTTGCACGGTAAGGGGTGCCAACCGAGGAGAATATGTATTACCTTCTCATTATCATCCAATCAGCCCAATGTTCGCTCATCTCGATTACCTACTCACAATCACCGCAGGCTCCCTGAAAATCTAAGACCAGTTACTTTCTGATTTACTAACTATTGTACTCCTTTTTAAAAAGATGTCAAGAATTTTCTGTTAATTTTGACAATTTCAATGACCTAACTGACCTTATTTCTTACATTATATGGTATTTACATTTCCTCCAGATATCTTATGAGAATAAGTCAAAATATCTCTCAAACTAGGTTCTCAAACAAAAGCGATATTAAAACTAACTAATATCGTCGTTAGAGTTATTATATTGAATCTTATTTAATCGAATTACTTGATCTGCTTGTTCCCAAATACTTGGATTATGGGTAGCAATAATAATGATACGATTTGGATTTTTTAGTGATCGAATTAAGTCCATAATTTCTTGAGCATTATCAGGATCCAAAGAAGCTGTTGGCTCATCAGCTAGTATGATAGGAGGATTTTTCAAAAAAAGTTTAGCCAGAGCAACACGCTGTGCTTCTCCGCCAGATAGTTCGTATATTTTTTGATTAAGATTTAAATGTTCCAGATGAACATCTTTCATCACTTTTTCTTTGCATTCTTGAATATCATTCTTTCTGAGTTTCTTTCCTACCAACCCCAAATCCAGGTTGTAACTTATACTATCATTTTCAATAAGCCCAAAGTTTTGAAACAAATAACCCAAATAATCACGATAATAGACTTGAGATTTAATCTCTTTCAAGTCTGTACCATCATAAGTGACAGAACCACTATCATAAGTCTCTAGTTTTGCCAGAATATTTAAAAGAGTTGTTTTCCCAGAGCCACTTTCTCCGATAAGCGCATATATCTTTCCTTTATCAAAAGATAAATTTAAATCATCAAAAATAACTCGCTTACCAAAATATTTGCTTAGTTTCTTAATTGCAATCATATTACTTTCCTTTCAAAACACTGACTGAAGTTCTACTCTCAGTAAGCGTCTGTTTGTATAAAATGGTAAACATGTTGATAATAAACAAGGAAACTATAAGTAAACTCATAATCAAATGATGAGTCAAGAAAATCAAAAATACAAGTGCAACACCTAAAACACAGATTTGTGAAAAAAGATAGTTAAAATGCACTTCTTCAAACCTCATACCAGATAATCGCTTGATAAAGATTTCTTTTCTAAATTGCTCAAAGTAAAGAAGGTTCATACTGTCAAATAAAAGTATAGAGGTCAATAAACCTAATAAAACACCAATTAATAGAAAAGCAAGGCGACTACGACTCTCTGAAAGAATCTTATAGTAGCTATTACGATTATTAGTCAAATAAGAAACCCACTGATAAACACCACCTTGTTTAAGTAAATCAATGCTATCCTTATAGCCTGTCATGTGTAGTCCCGAACCTACTTCTGTTCCCCAAAATAACTGACTACTTGGTGTATCTCCCATTGCTTCAGGGGTAGTCACAACAATAATAGGATCATTAAGGAATTGCATAGGTATGTCACTATCTGTATTGTACAAAAAACGCTTTTTCTTATCTTTTACGAATTCGGTAAAGACCGATACCTTAAATAAGTGATGACTATGAGGATTTAGACTACGACTTGAGAAACCTGACATATATTCTGAATATATACTCTCTAACTCTTTCCTACTATTCTTCAACTTCTCTGGAATTATTAATCCAAATTCGCCACGCTTAAGTTTTTTCATTTGTGCTAAAAATTCATCGGAGACACCAACATTTTGCTTTTCCAAGTAATTAGGTGAAACATAAATGGTATTCCCATTAGGCACATAGTCTGTTATTTTAACCCCATTAGCTATATTTGATACTAAGAACTGACGTAAATTTGTTTTTACAAATAGCCCTTTATCGTCCTTTAGAGTACGATTTGCGAAGTCATACCAAGACTTATTCTGCTTTTCTTCTTCCTTACCTTGTGTAAAGGCAGAGCTATAACTATAAGATAGCTGGTAGTAATTTCTATTTATAGACCACTCTTCTTTAGCACTATTTAATTGCACAAAATCTTGATAACTGTTCAACAACGTACCTACAGTAATACCAACAACTACAATTGCAACGAATTGTCCTAAGAACATCACTCCTAGAAGTCTTCTTAAGGGGAGGCGCCCTCTCATAACTTCAACTAAAGAAGTTGCTTTTAACCCTAGTAGATATATTAAACTTAACCCAAGAGAAATAAAACATAGCGCAAAAAAATATAAAGTTACTCCTGTAAAATAAAGTAATATAGGCAAAGATTGCAAAATCCGAAAATGCCACAAACCTACTCCCCCAATAAGAATAGATAAACAATATGCAACCAATAACTGCCTAGAATCAACGATAAATGATGATAACATTACTTTCATCATGCTTTGCCCCGAAACAAGCTTGATTCCCGCATCCCTTAAATCCTTTATTCGGTAAATCAACACTAGTGAAGCAAAGGTCAACAGAAATAATGCGAAACTAATAAGTGAAACCTCATTCAATAATATTGTTAAAAGTAAAGACAGTATTGAATAAGAAGAAAAATCAACCGCATTATAGCCAAGCTGACTGAATGTCGAGATAAGTTCTGCTCCCTTTAAATCACCTGAGACAATTAGATAGTTACTAACTATATCACTGCCTTCAGCACTCTCCTGAGAAGCCCTTTTTAAATTAGAAGGTGGAGAAACGTGTCCGTAAAACTGATAACGAAAATCTATTTCACCCTTTTCATTTGGTTGAACAATCCGTCTAGCAATTAAGCTATTATGCTCATTAGCTAAATTAGTTAAAGCATCTGTTACTTCCTTGCGATTAGATACCTTATGATCAGTCAAAGCCTGACCAGTCACATCTACAGCATTATAACTCGAAAAAGATATTTGCTGATTTTGTTGAACAATCATTGTGACTAAGTAGCAAGAAAACAGGATAGTCGAGATGAATATAAAAACACGTTTCATACAAACCTCCTAAACGGAACAATTATATATCTTTGTATTGAAATAAAGTTTACGGTCGAAAATGGAACCATTACAAGGAAACAAAAACTAGGTTGACATATTACATTCAACCTAGTCACCGTTACTTAATTAATTATAGTTATAGTAAAAGGCAGCCTGCTCGCCAAAAGACGTTTTAATAAAAGCATACGAAGTCTGACCGGCATAAGCATAGGCCTTACTAGATTTAGAGGTCCAACGACTAACTACAGTTGAACTATGATATTTCGAACCATGATAGTAATTCGAAAAAGCACCACCGTTAGAAGCCCCGTAAGTCCAAACACCACCACCTGGATACTGCGTAGCTGCAGCAACTCCAGACAAAGTCCCAAAAGAAGTCACAGCAAGAGCCAAAACCATTAACGATTTCATATTTTTTCTCATAAGTATTCTCCTTAAAGTAATTGCGATGAAGGAAATAAAATGACATAAACTATGCATAACATTTCTAAACCTTCATAAATCAACTGTTACATTAAGTAAGCGCTTACTTTTAAAGTTATTATATACAGTTTTTTTATTTTTGTCAATACACTTTTTGTATTTTTGTAAGAATTGATACCTTTGCTACGCAAAAAAGCCCCCAAAGGGACTTCTCGGTTTGATAAACAACGGCAGGGTGACAGTCCTGCATCTCTTTCAGACCCGAAGGTGCGGCGGGGGCCCCCTCCCCGTATTCCAG